>JGI12269J14319_10000192_pt1 | contig 55351 bp, 55 predicted proteins | sample PeaSoiSIISIP2007_FD_14319 | JGI IMG/M metagenome (IMG submission 14319)
TGCCTGCGAGCGGTAGCGCCCCTGTCGGCTCGCCCTGGCTCGAGGATGATCTCGCCACGGCCCCGCTGTCTGGGTCCTCACCTTCGGCCTCGTCACCCCCCTCGTGGACTGCCCCGGGGATCGTCCTAGAGCCATCCGGAGCAGCGGACCTCGTGCTGGCATTGCAGAGTGCCGCTCCGGCCGGGGCCACGTCCGACCCGTTGGGCATCGTTCTCGCATCCGACCTCCGATTCGCGGCGCGTTCCACGGAGATGATGCTGGAGTTGATCACCCGGGGCCGCTTGCTCCCCACCCTCGAGTTCACCGGCGATAGTTGGCAGGCTCGCTGGCGCCCGCTCATTGACAGACACGACCGGGGCCGGATCAAAACACTGCTGTGGGCCCTTCCCGCATCCTTCACGGCGGCTGACACCACCGGTTTCGGTCAAGACCACGTCAATGTCGACACGGGCTCAGGGTCACCGGACGAGGTCCTCCGGTCCTTCCTCTGGAGTATCACCGACGCATTAGCCCGGCGGTTCGTAGCCGATCGGCCGCCCGCCACCCCGCCTTCTGCCCGCCGGGGTCAACCAACAAGGCCCAGCCCCGTCGGTGCGTGGCTGGCTGGTCTCACGTCCCCCGACGGAGCCGTCGACGCAGGGGACGGCGAGCTGCAGGCCCTGTGCGACGCCCTTCACGCTTGGCACGCCACGGAAAGCGCCGACACAGACCCGGTACGAACCTGCTTCCGGATCGTCCCTCCTCTCGACGATCCCGAAGAGGTTGACGTCGTCGATGAATGGCGAATCGAGTTCGCCCTTCAGGCTGTCGACGATCCGAGCTTGCTCGTCTCAGCTGAAAAGGTGTGGGGCGACGGACCCGAGCTCACCGCCTTGGATCGCCACGTGAGGCACGCCGACGAGCACCTCCTTCGAGGTCTTGGCCGTGCTGCTCGGCTCGTACCATCACTCGGCTCCGCTCTGGCCTCGGCGGAGCCGTGCGCGCAGGTGACCGACGCCGCCGGCGCGCTTGCCTTCCTCCGCGATGGCGCGCCGATCCTGGAACAAGCGGGGTTCGGAGTTCTGGCGCCACCCTGGTGGCGCTCCTCGAGAGCGCGTGTGGGCCTCCGTCTCAAAGCTCGAACCACGTCGAGGGGTGGACCATCGGCCGCCACCATCGGTCTCGACGGCCTGTGCGACATCAGATGGGAGGCGGCCCTCGGCGACGACAGGATCGGACTGGCCGAGCTACGCGCGTTGGCACGCCTGAAGCAACCTCTGGTGCGGATCCGCGGCCAGTGGGTCGAGCTGCGCGAAGGAGACATCGCCGCCGCAATCGCCGCCGTCGGCAAGAAGGGCGCCGGCCCCAACCTCTTGTCAGCCGGTGAGGTGATGCGGACCGCGCTCGGAATCGAGCCGACATCTGCTGACCTACCCATTGTCGCCGTGGAGGCAGACGGGTGGCTCGGGGACCTTCTCGCCGGTGCCGAAGACCGTCGGCTCGAAGCCCGACCGACCCCCGACGGATTCGTGGGCGAACTACGGCCGTACCAGGAGCGCGGACTGGCATGGCTCGCCTTCCTCGGGGATCTCGGTCTCGGGGCCTGCCTGGCCGACGATATGGGGCTCGGGAAAACGGCTCAGCTTCTGGCCGTCCTGGTCGACGAGCGCGCCGGACGCGCTGCTTCGGCCCCGGCTCGTCGTAAACGATCGGACGCAACCAAGAAGCCGACACCTGTCGTCATCCGGTCAGCCGGACCAACTCTGGTCCTTTGCCCAATGTCTCTGGTTGGCAATTGGCAGCGAGAGTCAGCACGATTCGCCCCCGAGTTGTCGGTCTATGTCCACCATGGACCGAATCGGCTCGACGGCAAGGCTTTCACCCGTCATGCCGGTCGGATGGACCTGGTGCTCTCGACCTACGGTCTCGCCGCCCGCGACCAGAAGCTCATCGCCACTGTTCCCTGGAGCCGCTTGGTCGTCGACGAGGCGCAGCAGATAAAGAACAGCGCGGCCCGAACCACCCAGAGCGTCCGGGCGATCCCGGCCGAACGACGGATCGCCATGACCGGCACCCCGGTGGAGAACCGCCTGAGCGAGCTGTGGTCGATCATGCAGTTCCTGAACCCCGGCCTGCTCGGTTCGGAGAAGGGCTTCCGCGAGCGGTTTGCCATCCCCATCGAGCGCGATGGCAACGACGAGGTCGCAGCACAGCTTCGTCGCATCACCGGTCCCTTCGTGCTCCGCCGCCTGAAGACGGACCGGTCGATCATTGCCGACCTTCCCGACAAGCTCGAGATGAAAGAGTTCTGCACCTTGACCCGCGAGCAGGCCAGCCTCTACCAGGCCGTCGTCGATGACATGCTGGCCAGGATCGATGAAGCCGACGGCATGGAACGCCGGGGGCTGGTCCTCGCCACCATGATGAAGCTCAAGCAGGTGTGCAACCACCCGGCGCACTTCCTGGCCGACGGATCGTCGCTTCCCGGACGGTCGGGCAAGCTGGCCCGCCTCGTCGAGGTGCTCGAGGAAGCAGTGGCGGAGGGCGACCGGGCCCTCGTCTTCACCCAGTTCACCCAGATGGGGACCCTCCTCGAGCGCCATCTTCGACGTCATCTCGGTTGCGACGTGCTGTGGCTCCATGGCGGAGTGGCGAAGAAGGCCCGTGACGGCATGGTCGAACGATTCCAGGGTGCCGACGGACCGCCGGTGTTCTTGCTGTCGCTGAAAGCCGGTGGCACCGGTCTGAACCTGACCGCAGCCACCCATGTCGTGCACTTCGACCGGTGGTGGAACCCCGCCGTGGAGAACCAAGCGACCGATCGTGCCTTCCGGATTGGCCAATCGCGCAATGTGCAGGTTCGAAAGTTCGTTTGCGGTGGCACCCTCGAGGAGCGCATCGACGACATGATCGAGACAAAGCGCGCGCTCGCCGAGCGAATCGTCGGCACCGGGGAAGGCTGGATCACCGAGATGTCCACCGATCAACTCCGCGACGTTGTCGCCTTGTCGGTCGACGCGGTGGGGGAAGACTGATGCCCCCGCGTCGTCCTGCGAACCGGTCCCAGCGGTGGAGTGACGAGCGGTGGCCGCCGGCGTCCACTCCTATCGCCGTCGAAGGGGGACTGGAGGCACGCAGCCATCGCGGCCGGATCGGTGACACCTGGTGGTCGCAACGCTTTATCACCGAGCTCGAGTCGATTGGTCTCGGCAGCCGCCTTCAGCGCGGCAAGCGCTATGCCCGCACTGGCCAGGTGCTCAGTATGGACGTCGCCCCGGGGCAAGTGACCGCGTCGGTGCAAGGTTCGCGGACGAAGCCCTACCGGGTGTTCATAGAGATACGCGTTCTCACGGCAGTTGAATGGGACGCCGCCGAGGCGGTGATGGCATCGAGCGCTAGCTTCATGGCCAAGCTTCTGGCCGGCGATATGCCCGATGAGATCGAGGAGGCATTCGCCGAGTCGTCCGGCACTCTGTTCCCGGCGTCGGCCGACGGGTTCGATTCGGCGTGCTCGTGCCCGGACTGGGAGAATCCGTGCAAGCACGTCGCGGCGGTCTACTTCCTGCTGGCCGAAGCCTTCGACCGTGACCCGTTCCTTATCTTCGCCTGGCGCGGCCGAGACAAGGACGAACTTCTGGCTGGTTTACGGGCCCGCCGGCGCGGCCTCGGCTCCGCCCACGAGGCGGGCAGGTCCGATCCGACCGAGGCACCCAGCGTTCCCGAAGGCGGCCAGTTCGGGTGGCCCGTGGCGGACCCTGATCGCTCCGCCGCGCCCCAAGAGACAAACCCCACATGGTCGTGGGGGCGGGACGAAGATCTGGCGACCATCGAAATCCGACCCCGCCTGGCCGTCGCCCCCGACCTGGTTCTCCGTCAGCTCGACCCATCACCCCTCTCCGACGCCGGGACTCTCATCACCGAGGCGCTGCGTCCGCTCTACGAGGCGATAACTGGGGGAGCCGCCGCGCTGGTCCTCGGCGAACCGGCACCGGCAAAAGGAACACGCCCGGGCCACACCCCTGCCCCGATGTGAGTCGGATCAGGGATGCGCGACCGATCCTTTCCATGTCGTCGGGAGTAGGTGGATCGGCACGTGTCGTCTTTCGGATGGCGCGGGCTGCAGCTCGCCTCCGAGCAGTCAGCCACCGCGTACCGATCGTCCCTGGCGATCCCCGCGTGGCCGGCTCGGTCAGCTGCGCCGGCCACCTTCGATGTGGGTCCGATCACCCCGGGACTGGTTGGCGACGTCGTCTTCGACGTCCGCCTGCCCTGCGGTCGCACGACGGCCATCGACGGCCAAGCGCTGTCTACGGGTAGACGACGGCAACGTCCCGGCCACAGTGTCAAGGTCGACGCTTGTACTTACTGGCTACGTACTCGTTTACCCATACGCGGGTGCTACGCCATTGGCCGTCCGGGCCCTTTTGCCCCCTGAGGCGACCCCTCTCGATGGCGGCTCGGAGCGTGGGAACGCTGTGGGCCTTGGTCGCCAGCGAGACGATGGGGACCAACCGGTGGGGCCCAGCCACGGCGGGAACGACGAAACGGTAGAGGTTGTTGGTGACAGACCTGGCGATGAGCTCTCCGAGAGGCCCTGCGTCGCCGTTGTCGGCGCGCCGTAGGGCGCGGAGATACCGGTTCCGGTCTCGGGTGTAGATGACGGCGGGGGGGTAGCCGAGGCGGACCAGGAGCAGGTTCAGCAGGAGCCGCCCGGTGCGCCCGTTGCCGTCGAGGAAGGGGTGGATTCTCTCGATGCCGGCATGGGCGACGGCGATCGCCTCGATGAGGTTCTCGGCGGCACCGAGGGCCCTGAGTGAGTCAACCCAGTCGACCATGGCCGCAGGAACCTCGACCCACGACGGCGGGACCAATCCACCTGGGAAGGGTTGTATATCGTGTCGCCGGAAGCTCCCGGGCTTCTCCTCGGGAGTGGCGTTGGGGTGGGGTGCGACACCCCAGACCGCAGTGAGGGCGACCTCGTGGACGTGGCGCACCTCCGTCATCGTGAGCGGTTCTCCCGAGGTCCAGTCCCCGGGCTCCAGGGCCTGGCCATAGACCCACTTCGCCGCCTCGGCGTAGCCCGTTACCTCCATGTACTCCTTGAGCTCCTTGTTGCCCACGGCCCGCCCCTCGGCCAGGAGCGCTTCGACCTGGGCGATGACGAGGGTGTTGCCCTCCAGGGCGGTGGAGTGGTGGGCTTCCTGGTGCCAGATCGAGGTCCAGATACCTTCGGCCTCGGTCGGCGACGGCAAGCCCCCCATGCGCTCTCGGAGATCGGCGATGGCCTCGTCCAGGCGCTGGTAGATGAGCTGACGAGGCGGTCGCCCTCGAGGGGATTTGTTGAGTTCCACGAGATCCAATGGTAACACGACGACATTGCCAATTTTGTCGTGTTCAATTTAGTTCCCCTTTCCCTCAACAATATTGGGCCGTGCCGGAAGGCACGCCTCAGGGGTGTCGGTTCATGTGGCTGTCGGCGATGCGCATGATCACCTCTTCGCCAAAATCCGTGCCCGCAGCCGCGCCGAGGCCGTCCGGTACGCCTACGACCAAGGGCTCATGTCACCAACGTCGCAAGCCGCCGCGGGGCCTCGGACCATCTACGTCAGCCCGCGTTCAACGTTGCGGAGAAAGTCATTGAGCTCTTTGGCGAGGTCAGCGACGGAGGACACGGTCGCCCCTTCTGTCCACCATCCTCGAACCGTGCCAGCTGGTCTCATCGTGCCCGACAAGAAAAGTTGGCTTCCCCACAGCACGCCCTTAACCGCTTAAGAGCTGGGCTTATGGGCCGAAATCGGAAGCCATCAGGCAGAATTGTTGGCTGGGGTGCGTCGGACACATAGCGGTCGTTGGCGTCCTGACCTGCGCTGTTGGCGCGCTTTGACGCGCGCTTGGAGGGACTCGAACCCCCAACCTTCTGATCCGTAGTCAGATGCTCTATCCAATTGAGCTACAAGCGCCGGCGACCACCCGGGACCGGGACACGGGCCCACTCCAGGGACGGCCTGTGATTCTACCCCTACCTCGGGATGCCCCTCACCCCGCCGCGTCAGGAACCGGTGCCGAACCGCTCCAGCGCGGCCAGGTTGGCCGCCGAGCCCAGCAGCTCGACGAAGGCGGCGTCCTCGCGGTGGCGCGCCGCGATCACCTGCTCCCGGCGTGGCGCCAGCAACAGCCGCTTGCTCGCCATGACCGCCTCGATGGGGGCCGCCGCGATGGCAGCGGCGACGGCCAGCGTCTCGTCCAGCAACGACGCACCGGGGTAGTGCGCCAGCGCGATGTCGGCGTCGACAGCCTCACGTGCTCCGATCCAGGTGCCCGTGAACAGCAGATAGGCGGCACGCTGCCACCCCATAGTGACGGGAAACAGGTAGCTGCTGGCCGCCTCGGGGGGCACGCCCAGCTCGGCGAAGGGCACGCGCAGGCGGGCGTCATCGGCCATGAACACAAGATCGCAGTGCGCCAGCAGCGTGAACCCGAGTCCCACCCCGACGCCGTTCACCGCGGCGAGCAACGGCTTCTCGAAGCTCTGCACGGCGTCGAGTAGCCCCCGGAACCCATTGGCCGCCTCGGGAGTCGCTTCGCCCGTGACGATCTGGGCCATCTCCTTCAGGTCCTGGCCGGCGCTGAAGGCGGAGCCGGTGCCGGTGAGCACGACCACGTGCACGTCCTTCGACACCGCCGCGTCGGTGATGGCGTCGGTGACGGCGTCGTAGAGCGCGAAGTTGAAGGCGTTGCGCGCCTCGGGACGGTTGAAGCGGACAAGACGCACCGCCCCGTCCCCCACCTTCTCGATCTCCACCACCGGCGCAGCGCCGCTGCTCACGTCCGCGCTCACGGGCGCATGACCTGTCCGCCGTCGACGCTGAAGATGTGCCCGGTCACCCACCGGGCGTCGTCGGACAGCAGGAACAGGCACATCCCGACCAGGTCGTCGGGCGTCCCCTGGCGCTTGAGCGCCAGTGAGCCCACCAGCTCCCGCATGTACTGGTCGGGCACCACCGAACGCGCCGCCTCGGTGTCGGTAGGCCCGGGCGCGATGGCGTTGACCCGGATGTCCATCCCCCCGAGCTCATGCGCCAACTGCTGTGTGAGCGAGTTGACACCCGCCTTGGCCCAGCCGTAGTAACCGGCGTAGAGATAGGCGGCACTCGACGACTGGTTGACGACCGCTCCCCCTCCCCGGTCCGCCATCGACCGGTAGCAGGCGCGCGTGCACACCAGGGCGCCGAGCAGGTTCACCTCGAGAAAGCGCTGGAGATACTCCCAGTCCACGGTGAGGAGGAAGTCGAGCTTCATGCCCCCGAAGATCGCCGCGTTGTTGACGAGGTAGTCGATGCCCCCGAACCGCTGCGTGGCCGTCTCGGCCATGGCGGCCACCGAGTCGTGATCGGCGATGTCGACGCGCACCGCCGCTGCCGATCCGCCCGCCGCCACCACGGCGTCGGCGGTTTCCTTCGCCCCGGTCTCGTCGATGTCGGCCACGACCACGGCCGCGCCGGCGGAGCCGAGCGCCCCGGCGTAGGCCCGCCCGATGCCGCGCCCCGCTCCGGTGACGATCGCCACCTTGCCCGAGAAGTCGTAGCCGTTCACGAGCCCGGGCCCGGTGTCTCGGGGTCTGATGCCTTGGGGCGGCGGCGGGCGATGACCCGCTCGGCGGCTTCGCTGACGCCGGTCGCCAGAGGCCAGCCCACGTAGTGAGTGAGGTGGACGACCAGCTCCCGCACCTGGTCCTCGTTCAGCTCGCCGTTGTCGAGCGCGCTCTGGAACTGCACGTCGAGGAGATCGGTCTTCCCGAGCGCGGCGAGCACCCCCACGGTGACGAGCCGCCGCTCGAACACCCCGAGCGCGGGGCGGCACCACACGTCTCCGAAGAGATGGTCCACGGTGTAGGCCACGAAGTCCCCGGGCACGTCGTCGGGGTCGACAGTGAAGTTGTAGACCTCCTGCATCTTGGCCATGCCCTTGGCCCGGTCGGGCGCGGGCGGGCGCCGCTTCGGACTGGTCTCGCCGGCGCTCATGCCGGCTCCGCCACGACCTTGGTCTCGAGGTACTCCTCGAATCCCATGATGCCCATCTCGCGCCCGATCCCGGACTGCTTGTAGCCCCCGAAGGGAACGTCGGGGCTGTACCAGACACCGCCGTTGACCCCCACCGTCCCGGTGCGGATCCTCCGGGCGACGGCCATGGCCCGGTCCCGGTCCCCCGACCACACCGATCCCGACAACCCGTACGGCGAGTCGTTGGCGATGGACACGGCGTCGTCGTCCCCGTCGTGGGGGAGGACGACGAGGACGGGGCCGAAGATCTCTTCTCGTGCCACGGGGGAATCGTTGCCGATTCCGGTGATGAGCGTCGGCTCCACGAAGAACCCCCTGGTCCGATCGGCAGGCCGGCCCCCGCCGACCACGACGGTCCCACCGCCGTCGCGCGCGGCGCGGATGTAGCTCTCCACGCGGTCGCGCTGGCGGGCGCTGATGAGCGGGCCGCAGATCGTGCCGGGGTCGGTCGGGTCCCCGGCGGGCAATTTCGCCAGCGCCGAGGCGGCGGCGTCGACGGCCTCGTCGAAGTGCGCTCGCGGCACGACGAGGCGGGTCGTGATCGCACACCCCTGCCCGGCGTGCACGCACACGGTGAAGGCGGCCACCCCGCACGCGCCGCGCAGGTCGGCGTCGTCGAGCACCACGAACGCCGACTTCCCGCCGAGCTCGAGGAACACGCGCTTGAGCGTGCCCGCCGCGTCGGCCATCACCTTGCGCCCGGTGGCGGTCGAGCCCGTGAAGCTCACCTGGTCGACCCGAGAGTCGGTGACCAGTCGCGCCCCGAAGGCGGGGTCCGAGGAAGACACGATGTTCACGACACCGGGGGGGGTGTCGGTCTCCTCGGCGATGAGGCGGCCGAGCACCGTCGCGCACCACGGCGTGTCGGGGGCGGGTTTCAGGATCACGGTGTTTCCCGCCGCCAACGCCGGCCCGAGCTTGGCCAGGTTGATCTGATGGGGAACGTTCCACGGTGTGATGGCCGCCACCACGCCGGCGGGCTCCCGGCAGATCCACCGCCGGGCGGGCATCCCCAGGGGCTCGGCCCGGCCCAGGTCGGACGTCCACTCATAGGCTTCGGCGAGATCGGCCACCCATCCCAGCGACTCGACCGGGTCGTCGAGCTGGGCCGAACGCGTCATGAACAACGGTGACCCCGTCTCGGCGATGGTCATGGCCCGTAGCGCCTCGGCGTGGGCCCGCATGGCCGCCTGCAGCTGGCGCAAGCACCGCACCCGCAGCGCGACGTCGGTCGACCACGATGTCGTGTCGAAGGCACGCCGGGCCGCCGCCAGGGCGCGCTCGGCGTCGTCCCCCGACGCGTCGGCGGCGACCCCGAGGACCTCCTCGGTGGCGGGATCGACGGTGTCGAACACCGCGCCGGTCGAGGCCCGCACCATCGACCCGTCGATGAGCATGCGCTCTTCGCCGAACGACGTCGTCACGTCTCGTCCTTCGTGCCGGCGCGACCTTCGATCCCGAACACCGCATCGCAGCGGGCGTCGGTCATCGCCGCCAGGGGCAGCGCCACCTCAAGGGTCTGGCCCAGGGCGAGCGCGGCGCGGAGGTCCTTGTGGGCGAGCGCGGCCCCGTTGGCCATGGCGGTCACGATGCCGGGGTGGGCGTCGGGTGCGAGCGGGGCGACGGTGTCGCGGAACATGAGGCGTGACGACCCACCGATCAATTTGTCGCTCGCCCTGATGACCTCGGCCAGCTTGGACAGCTCGATCCCGGCCGCCTCGGCGAGCACCTGGGCCTCGTAGGCAGCGAGCCACGACCCGTACTGCACGAGGTTGCGGGCCAGCTTCGCCTTGAGCCCGGCCCCGAGGGGGCCCATGTGCACCACCAGCGAGGTGAAGGAGTCGAGGACGGGCCCTACCCGCTCGATCACCGTGGCGTCGCCTCCGACCATCGCCACCAGGGTGCCCTCGGCGGCCGCGCCCGGGCCTCCGCTCACGCCGCAGTCGACCACGTCGATGCCCCGGGCCGACGCCGAGGCGGCCACGGACTCGATGGTGCCCGGCGCCACCGTGCTGAGCACGACGACCGTCGACCCCCCGGCCATCCCGGCCAGCGCACCGTCGGGCCCGTCGAGCACGGCGAGGACCTGGCGGTCGTCCACCACGGCCACGACGACGACGTCACTGCGCGCACCCAGGAGCGCGGGGGTGGCGGCGATGTGCGCCGACGCCGCGTAGGGGGCCGTGGCCTCGGCGCGGAGGTCACAGACGCCCAAGTCGAGCCCGGCCCGTCCCACGGCGTCGGCCACGCCGCGGCCGATGTCGCCCAGCCCGATGACCCCGACGGTGGTCATCGCCGCCCCGATCCCCAGGTCCCCATCGAATCCCCGATTCCCTCTAGTCAGACAGGTGTCTGGAATGTAGTCTGACGCCATGGTCGACCGCAACGACGAGTACGCCCTCATCGTGCACCGCCCGGACCGGTCCATGTGCGCTGCCATCGGCATCCCGTTCGGCGAGGTCCCCGTCGAGCTGAGGGCAACGGCGTGACCGATGCGGCGGTGGCGGGCCTCGCCGCCGAGGCCTCGCGACGGCGCCTCACCGTGCGCCAGGTCGCCGTGGTCGAGCAACTGGTCGAGGCGGCCGCCGACGAAGCGCGCCAACAAGGGTACGAGGGGCTGACGGTGCGCAACGTGGCGCGACGTGCCGGTGTGGCACCCGCCACCGCGTACACCTACTTCGCGTCGAAGGACCACCTTCTGGCCGAGGTGCTGTGGCGCCGCCTGCAGGCACTGCCCGAGCCCGCGTCGACGGTCCCGAACGGCACCGCCACATCGAACGGCACCGCCACATCGGCGGTCGATCGCGTCGTCGCCGAGCTGCGGGTGTTGGGCCTGTTCATGGCGGGCGACCCCATGCTGGCGGCAGCATGCACGACCGCACTGCTCGGGAGCGGGCCCGAGGTCAGGGCGCTGCGCGTGCTGTTCGGCACGACCCTGCACGAGCGCATCGCCAACGCCCTCGGTGACGACGCCGACGAGGTGGTGCTGCGCAGCCTCGATCTCGCCTACAGCGGGGCCATGTTGTGGGCGGGAATGGGCCACATCCGATTCGAGGACGTGCCCGAAGCGCTTGCCGACGCGGCCCGCCTGGTGCTGGCAGGCGCGGCGTGAGCGGCACCGGCACCGTCGTCGACACCGGGGCCGGGACCGGCACCCCGGTCCACTACAGCCCCTACGACTACGACATCCACGAGGATCCCTACCCGACCTACGCCCGCTTGCGCACCGAGGCGCCGCTGTACCGCAACGACGAGTTCGACTTCTGGGCGCTGTCCCGCCACGCCGATGTGCTGGCCGCGTTCCGTGACCCGGCCCACCTCTCCAACCGTTTCGGCGTGACCCTCGACCCCGCCGCCTACGGGCCCCAGGCACACAAGTCGATGTCGTTCCTGGCCATGGACCCGCCCCGCCACACGCGCATGCGGTCACTGGTGTCCAAGGCCTTCACGCCCCGCCGGGTGGCCGAGCTCGAGCCCGACATCCGCGCCCTGGCCGTGCGCTACCTCGACGCGGCGGTGGACGCGGGCAGCTTCGACATGGTCGGCGATGTGGCCGGGAAGCTGCCCATGGACGTGATCTCCCAGATGATCGGGGTCCCCGAGGCCGACCGGGCCGAGGTACGACGGCTCGCCGACCTGCTCGTGCACCGTGACGAGGGCGTCTTCGACGTGCCCCAAGAAGGGATGGAGGCGGCTCTCGTCCTGGCCGGTTACTTCTCCGACATGGTGACCGAGCGGCGCCGGGCCCGGCGCCACGACCTCACGTCGGGACTCCTCGACGTCGAGGGGGACGGCGACCGGCTCAGTGACGACGAGATCATCGCCTTCCTCTTCCTCATCGTGGTGGCGGGCAACGAGACCACCACCAAGCTCCTCGCCAACGCCTGGTACTGGGCGTGGCGGTTCCCCGACCAGAAGGCCAAGGCGCTGGCGGAGCCCGGTCGGGCCGTGGGGTGGGTGGAGGAGACGCTTCGCTACGACACCTCCTCCCAGATGCTGCTGCGGGTCGTGACCGGGGGCGTGGAGCTCCTCGGCACGACCGTGGACGACGGTGAGCGCGTGCTGCTGCTCGTGGGCTCGGCCAACCGCGACCCCGACGTGTTCCCCGACCCCGACCGTTACGACCTCGACCGTGACACCACCAAGCTCATCAGCTTCGGGGGAGGACGCCACTTCTGTCTGGGGGCTCCCCTGGCCCGGCTCGAGGCGCGCGTCATGCTCGAGGAGCTCGTCGGGCGCGTGGGCGACTACGACATCGACGCCGCCGGGGCACGGCGGGTCCATTCCATCAACGTGCGGGGCTTTGCCAGCCTCCCGACCACCGTCACACCGCGCCACCGGGCGAATTGAAGCCAGGACCGCCGTGCCCTCCGCCACATTCGTCCCCCATCCGCAACGTCGTGGCTCGGTCGTCTCGGGCGCGTCGTCGGGCATGGGCGCCGCCGCCGCGGTGGCACTGGCCGCCGCCGGCCATCCGGTGGTGCTCGGAGCACGGCGCGTCGAGCGGTGCGAGGAGGTGGCGGCGAGCATCCGGGCCGCTGGCGGTGAGGCCCACGTGCACCGCCTCGATCTCGCCGAAGCCGCCTCGGTGGAGGACTTCGCCCGCGCCGCCGAGGAGGCGGTGGGACCGGTCGACATCCTGGTGTCGAGCGCCGGGCACGCCGCGCCCGGCACTGCGCTCGGCACGTCCCCGAAGGACTTCGCCCACACCATCGAGGTGAACCTCCTCGGTGCGCACCGGCTCGTGGCAGCGCTGGCGCCCGCCATGGCGCGACGGCACCACGGTGACCTCGTCTTCGTGAGCTCGGACATCACCCGTGCGCCCCGGCCCCTCATGGCCGCCTACATGGCGTCGAAGTGGGGGCTCGAGGGCTTCGTGCGCGCCCTGCAGCTCGAGCTCGAGGGCACCGGGGTGCGTGCCACCATCATCCAGCCCGGCCAGACCCTCACGGAGATGGGGACCGACTGGGGGCCCGACACCACCGCGGCCGTGCTCGGCGAATGGGTCCGCTTCGGCGCAGCACGCCACAGCCATTTCCTGCGTCCCCCGGCGGTGGCCGTGGCGGTGATGGCGGCGGTGACGACCCCACCGGGCACACATCTCCCGTTGATCGAAGTCCAGCCCGAAGGGCCGATCGTGCCCGACGAGCACACACAAGGAGGCACGGCATGACCGTCGACGTCGGACTGCGCGAACCGCCCCAGGTCTCGGGCGGAGAGGGCGAGCACGGGCATCTCGACGAGCTGCGCGTCGATCCCATCGGGCTCATGCGACGCGTCCGCACCGAATGCGGCGACGTGGGCCAGTTCCGCCTGGCCGAGCGCGACGTCGTGCTGCTCACCGGGGCCGAGGCCAACGAGATGTTCTTCCGTGCCCCCGAAGAGGTGCTCGACCAGGCCGAGGCCTATCCCTTCATGACGCCGATCTTCGGAGAAGGGGTGGTCTTCGACGCGCCCCCCGAGCGCCGTCGCGAGATGCTGCACAACCAGGCGCTGCGGGACAAGTTCATGCGGGGCCACGCCGCGACGATCGCGGACGAGGTGGAGGCGATGGTGAGCACATGGTCCGGCACCGGGACCATCGACCTCCTCGACTTCTTCGCCGAGCTCACCATCTACACGTCCTCGGCCTGTCTCATCGGGCGCAAGTTCCGTCACGAGCTCGACCGCCGCTTCGCCGCGCTCTACCACGACCTCGAGCAGGGCACTGACGCCATCGCCTATGTCGATCCCTACGCGCCCATCGACAGCTTCCGGCGCCGCGACGAGGCCCGCCTGGGGCTCGTGGAGCTGGTGCAGGGGATCATGGACCGGCGCAGCGCGGGCCCGCCCCCCACCGATGACGACCGCGACCTGCTCGACGTCCTGATGTCGATCCGCGAGGCGGACGGCACGCCGAAGTTCTCGACCGACATCGTCACCGGCATGTTCATCTCGATGATGTTCGCCGGCCACCACACCACCTCCGGCACGGCGGCATGGACGCTCATCGAGCTGTTGCGCCACCCCGGCGAGCTCGACGCGGTGCGGGCCGAGCTCGACGAGCTCTACGCGCACGGTGAAGAGGTGAGCTACCAGGCACTGCGCGCCATGCCCCGCCTCGAGTCGGCCATCAAGGAGGCCCTGCGCCTCCATCCCCCGCTCATCCTGGTGCTGCGGGTGGCGAAGGAGGAGCTCGAGGTGGAGGGGTTCCGCATCGCCCCCGGCAAGCTCGTGGGGGCGAGCCCGGCGGTGTCGAACCGCATCGCCGAGGACTTCCCGGCCCCCGACGCTTTCGTGCCCGAGCGCTATCTCGAACCCCGGGCCGAGGACCGTGCCAACCCCTGGACGTGGATCCCCTTCGGGGCGGGCCGCCACCGCTGCGTGGGGGCGCCCTTCGCCATGATGCAGCTCAAGGCCATCTTCTCGGTGCTGCTGCGGCACTGGGACTTCGAGCTGGCCCAGCCGTCGGACACCTACCGCAACGACCACTCCAAGATGGTGGTGCAGCTGGTCCAGCCGTGCGCGGCCACGTTCCGCCCCCGGGCCGTCCCCGGCGCGCCCGCACCCGCCCCCGACCCGGTCAGCGCTCCGTGAGAATCGTCGTCGACCGCGACCTGTGCCAGGGTCACGGGGTGTGTGAGTCCGAGGCCGAAGCCGTGTTCACGGTGTCGAAGAACGCCGTAGTCGTCCTCGACGAGTCGCCCCCCGAGGCACTGCGCGCCCAGGTGGAGGCGGCGGTGCAATTCTGTCCCACCCACGCCTTACGAATTGAGGAGGATTGACGTGCCGCCGTTCGCATACGACGAGCTCGAGGAGATGGTGCAGCGGTGGCTCGAGACCAACCGCCGCGCCCAGGAGGCCGGTGACTGGCGGCCCATGGCCGAGATGTACACCGAGGACGCCACCTACGGCTGGAACATCGGGCCGCACGAGGAATTCATGGCGGTGGGACGCGACGAGATCCGGGACATCGCCCTCGGTCTCGAGATGGGCGGCCTCGACGGGTGGACGTACCCGTACCAGAAGGTGCTCATCGACCCCCAGCAGGGCGAGGTGATCGGCCTGTGGAAGCAGATCGCCGACAGCACCCGCCCCGACGGCTCGCCCTATGTGATCCCCGGGCTCGGCGGGAGCTGGTTCCGCTACGCCGGGAACTGGAAGTGGTCGTGGCAACGCGACTTCTTCGATGTCGGCAACGCCACCGCGCTGTTCATCGAGATGATCAAGGCCGACGCGCTGTCCGACGGCATGCGCCGTCGCATGGAGCGCGCCGCATCGGGAGAGATGCTCCCCGGGCACTACCCCCTGGGCCAGGCACCCGCCGACCTCTGGGACTGACCCTGTCGCTCGACGGATGGTCGAGCTACTCGGGGGACGGGAGGCCGATGGGGTTGGGCACGGGGACCGAACCGGCCGCCGCGATGGCACGGGCAAGGGGTGTGAGCACGGCGCGCAGGGCTTCGGCGTCGTCTTCTCCGAGGCGTTCCCAGGGCTCGGCGGCAAGGCGGTCGGTCAAGTCCTCGATCTGACGGCGCGCCTCGGCGCCCCCCGTCGTCGGGGCGCCGTTCTGATCGAGCCATCCCCGCTCGATCAGCGTGCCTGTGGCGCCGTCCCACGCCTCGTCGTCCCAACCCCGGGCGGCCTGGAGCATCGCTCGCGGTACGGCGCCGGTCGCCGCCATCGTCACGAGCGCCTGGCGACCGTCCAACCCCGCCGCCACGAGGGCGACGACGTGCCCGTCGCCGCGGTGCTCGCGCAGCACGGTGGTGGCTTGCCACAACGCCAGATGGGGTTCCTCGGGCCATGCCAACGCGGCGTTGGCGGCTGCCAGGGGACGACCGTCGACGGGCAGCCCCTCCACCGCGGCACGGGCCAGTTCAGCGGCGCGGGCCATGTCACCGTCGGAGAGGCCGGCTCCGGCGCCGTCGGTCCCGAAGAGCCGGCCGTAGACGCGGTCGACCCCGGCCAGGCGGGCGTCGAGGACCCGATCGGGGGTGGCGAACGACCATGCGTCGGGGAGGGCCCGGTTGACGCGGTCGGGGTTGAAGCTGAAGAAGGTGGCCTCGACGACGCCGGGCGCCACCGCCCCCATGGGCGCGGCGCGACCGGCGAAGTAGCCCATCCAGAAGCCCCTGAGCCCCGCCGCCCGGTATTCCTCGAGGCACTCGTCGGCGAAGTAGGTGACGGCGTGCAGAGGCTCGAAGAGCTTCCACATGGCACGGGCGGTGCGGGGGGCGTCCATGGCGCCATGTTGCCACCGCCCGCCACGGGTCCCGATGTCGCTCACACCACGAGGTGCACCTTGGAGACGGTGACCGCCTGACCGCTGAGCACCACGCGCTGCGCCTTGCGGGTCATGCGTACCACGCCGCCGCGCGCCGAAGCCTGTTCCCCCACCAGAGTGTCGCGGCCGAGGCGCTTACCCCAGTACACCGCCAGCGCACAGTGCGCCGAGCCGGTGACCGGGTCCTCGGCGATGCCGGCGTTCGGCGCGAACACGCGACTGACACAGTCGATGCCGGGGCGGTCGCCGGCGGCGGTGACGATGGCACAGCGCGACTCAAGCGCGGCCACCGCAGCGAAGTCGGGACGCAGGGCACGGACGATGTCGGCGCCGGCCAGCTCCACCAGGACGTCGGCGCGGGTACGGGCGTAGGCGCGCACCGAAGACGTCTCGTCAGGCCCCGCGCCGGGTCCGGCGTGAGCTCCGTCGACGAGGCCGAGCGTGGCCGCGATCGACGGTGGCGCCGCCTCGGCCACGGGGGGATCGGCGGGGAAGTCCATCTCGATCCAGTCGTTGCCGCCCGGCGTGCACACCAACTCGCCGCTCTTCGTGTGGAACGTCCCCGTCCCCCCGAGCACGTGGGCCGCGGCCAGGGTGGCGTGCCCGCACAGGTCCACCTCGACCTCGGGGGTGAACCACCGCAGGTCGTAGGACCCGTCGGCGCGGGGCACGACGAACGCCGTCTCCGACAGGTTCATCTCGCGGGCGATGGCCTGCATCCGGGCTTCATCGGGAAAGGCGTCCACCACGGCGATGGCGGCGGGGTTGCCGGCGAAAGGTCGGTCGGTGAAGGAGTCGACGACGGTGAGATCCATGGCTGGGTCACGATCCTGGAGCATCGGGGGACAGATCCCGAGGGAGACGGTCCCGGACGAGTGCGGTGCGGTCATGCAGGGTCGAGCGGTGTCGGGTCGAGCTGTCGAATTTAGGTGGCGGCGCGAGCGGGCCCGAACGGAGCCCGGGGCCCGGATCTGACGGAGCGTTAGACTGCCTCGATGGACAGCACCAAGACCCGCGTCCCGGCCGTGGAGGGATGGTTCACCACCGACGGCGACGACCCGGCCCTGCTCGGGAGCCGGTGCCAGGCCTGTGGTACCTACGCCTTTCCCCGCGAGACCTTCTTCTGCGCCAACCCCGAGTGCGACGGCACCACCTTCGACGAGGTATCGCTCAGTCGTCGGGGCAAGGTGTGGTCGTACACCGATGCCCGCTACACGCCCCCGGCGCCGTATGTCGCCGCCGATCCCTACGTACCGTTCTGCATCGCGGCGGTGGAGCTCGCCGAGGAGAAGATGGTCGTGATGGGCCAGGTCGTGCCCGAGGTCACGGTGGACGACCTCACGGTGGGCACCGAGGTCGAGCTCGTCGTCGAGGTACTCTACGAGGACGACGACCACGAGTACCTGGTGTGGAAATGGCGGCCAGTGACGGCCCGACCGGGAGGCACGGGTGCCTGACGACCACAGCGTGGCCGTCCTCGGGGTGGGCATGCACCCCTGGGGCAAGTGGGGCCGCAACTTTGTCGAGTACGGGCTGGCCGCGGCGCGCCACGCCCTCGCCGACGCCGGCGTGGCGTGGACCGACGTCCAATTCGTCTCCGGTGCCGACACCATCCGCAACGGCTATCCCGGGTTCATCTCCGGCGCCACGTTCGCCCAGGCGCTGGGCTGGTCCGGGGCGCGCGTGTCGAGTGCCTACGCGGCGTGCGCGTCGGGTGCCACCGCCATCGCCGCGGCCCGCGCCCAGATCCTGGCCGGCCTGTGCGACGTCGCCCTCGTGGTCGGAGCCGACACCACCCCCAAGGGATTCTTCGCTCCCGTCGGGGGTGAGCGCCGTGACGACCCGGACTGGCTGCGCTTCCATCTGATGGGAGCCACCAACCCCACGTACTTCGCCCTCTACGCGCGCCGTCGCATGGAACTCTTCGGTGCCACCGAGGACGACTTCGCGGCGGTCAAGGTGAAGAACGCCCGCGCCGGGGCCGCCAACCCGAATGCCCGGTACCGCAAAGAGGTGAGCGCCGACGAGGTGCTGGCGTCGCCGATGGTCGCCGATCCCCTGCGCCTCATGGAGATCTGTGCCACCTCGGACGGCGGCGCCGCCATCGTGTTGTCGAGCATGGACTTCGCCCGGCGCCACGGCGGCGGGCGAAGTCCGTCGGTGTCGATCCCCGCCGTGTCGACGGTGACCCCGCGCTTTCCCCAGACCGTCATCGAGATGCCCAACTTCGCGACCGACTCCGCCGTGGCAGTGGGTGCGCTCGCCGGCCCTGCCTTCCGCCGCTCCATCGCCTTCGCCGCCTACGAGGAGGCCGGCATCGGCCCCGAGGACGTGGACGTGGCCGAGGTCTACGACCTGTCGACCGCCCTGGAGCTCGACTGGTACGAGGACGTCGGCCTGTGCAAGGAGGGGGAGGCGGAGCGTCTCCTGCGCGACGGTGACACCGCCATCGGCGGCCGCATCCCGGTCAACCCCAGCGGTGGATTGTCGAGTTTCGGCGAGGCCATCCCCGCCCAGGCCATCGCCCAGGTGTGTGAGCTAGTGTGGCAGCTACGGGGCCAGGCCTCGGGCCGCCAGGTCGAGGGGGCCCGGGTGGGCGTCACCGCCAACCAGGGTCTGTTCGGGCACGGGTCGAGCGTCATCGTCGCCACCTGACCACACCAGCAACCGACGCTCCACCGAACCCACCGTCCGGATCTCCCCCTTCCGCAACCGTGTCCGAGCCTGACGTCGCGCTCCTCGAGGTGGCCGATCGCGTCGCCACCGTCACGCTCAACCGCCCCGAGGCGCGCAACGCCCTGTCGACCGAGCTCATCAGCGCGCTCAGACGCGTCGTGGGAGACGTCGACGGGCGCGACGACGTGGACGTGCTCATCCTCACGGGCGCCGATCCCGCCTTCTGCGCCGGGCTCGACCTGAAAGAGCTCGGGCGCGACGGTGGGCCGCTCAAGCCGGCACCCGGAGCCGGTGACGAGAGGCTCGGTGGAGGAGACGCCGGAAAACGCCCCCGCCGGGGCCGGGGGGCGACGCTTCCCACGTCCAAGCCGATCATTGGTGCGGTCAACGGCGTGGCGGTGACCGGTGGCCTCGAGCTGGCGCTCAACTGCGACTTCCTGGTGGCATCGGAGCGGGCGCGCTTCGCCGACACCCACGCCCGGGTGGGCGTGCATCCCCTGTGGGGTCTGACCGTGCTGCTGCCCCAGGCGATCGGCATCCGGCGCGCCCGCGAGATGAGCGCCACCGGGAACTTCGTCGACGCGCCGACCGCACTGCAGTGGGGCCTCGTCAACCACGTCGTCGCTCATGACGATCTCCTTCCCACGGCGCGCCGGCTCGCCGCCGACATCGTCTCGAGCGACCAGCACGCCCTGCGCGCCATCCTCGACACCTACGAGGAGGCGAGCCGGGTTCCCGGCGGCGAGGCATGGGACGTCGAGGCCCGTGGCGCGGCGCGGTTCCAGCGGGGCGGCGTCGACCCCGACGAGATCGAGCGCCGACGACGCGGCGTCGTCGACCGGGGCCGCTCCCAGGTTTGATGCAGGGCCGTCGAGCCCTCGCCGGGCCCGGGCGCTGGACCGACCTGGCATCAGGGGGTGGAGACTCCACCTCGGAGACGCGGGGGTGGGCAGGGGCCTCAACCCAACGGTTTCGGGTTGCGATGGGCGTCGTCGGTTGGAGTGGGTGATGAGCGCCGAGAAGGGGGGCACGACCAGCCTGTGGTCGTCGGTGGTCGAAGCGCGCTGCAGGCGTCTCGAAGCCGGCGGTCGATGGCATGGTCCGGTCGCCTTCGACGGGCGCGGGCCCGAGGGACTGCACCGAGGACGGCCACAAGGTCGTGACCTTCGCGTCCGACGACTCCCTGGGCCTGTCACGGCATGCGGCCGTGGTGGCTGCCGCCCACGAAGCGATCGACCGATGGGACACAGGATCGGGAGGGAGCCGACTCGTCTCGGGCAGCCGCCCGGTGCACGAAGAGCTCGAGGACGCCCTGGCCACGTGGACGGGAACCGAGCGAGCCGCCGTGTTCCCGACGGGATACGCGGCGAGCCTCGGCGTGTTGAGCGCGTTCGGGGACAGAGGGGTGCGCATCTGCTCGGATGAGCACAACCACGCGTCGATCATCGACGGCGGGCGCTTGTCGCAAGCCGAGGTCGCCGTCTACCGCCATCGCGACCTCGACCACCTCGAGCAGCTCCTCGACCAGGCGACGGGCCAGGCGCTCGTGGTCAGCGACGTGGTGTTCCCCTGGAACGGAGACGTCGCGCCGCTCGAGGACATGGCGGCGGCGTGTCGACGCCACGGGGCGCTCCTCGTGCTCGATGAAGGGCGAGCGGTGGTCGGCCCCGCCACCGGCGCCGGGCTCAGCGCGGAGCTCGGCGACGTGGACGTCCTGCGCGTTGGCACCTTGTCGAAAGCACTGGGATCGTTGGGGGGATTCGTGGCCGGTCCCCGCGCCTTTATCGAGCTCCTGGTCCGACGCGCCCGCTCCTACGTCTTCACGACTGCGCCGACACCCCCCGACAGCACCGCCGCCCTCGCCGCCCTCCGCTTGCTTTCGACTGTGGAAGGACACCGTCTTCGGACCCGGCTCGCCAACCACATCGCGCAGGTGGCGCCGGGGCACCCGAGCCAGATCATTCCCATCGTCCTCGGGAGCGACGAGCTCGTCGTGGCAGCCTCGGTGGCCCTCCGAGAGCACGGCGTCTGGGTGCCCGCCATCCGGCCGCCCACCGGCACCGCCCGGCTGCGCGTCACGCTCTCAGCCGCCCACAGCTCGGAGCACATCACCTTGCTCCTCGACGCGCTGGCGTCGGTGCCTTCGTCCCTGCTCACCCTGTCCGAAGACGCTCCTGTGCCGGGGCCGCTGCCGATCCCCTGAGGGACTCCGCATCCACGACCTGGGGCGGGGCGGGCTAGCGAGCGGGCGGCACGAGCACGATCTTGCCGAGCTTGCCGCCCTGGGCGAATCGCTCGAACGCCTCTCCGGCGCGGTCCATGGGGAACGTCGCCTCCACGAGCACGCGCACCCGACGAACCCGAAGAAGCGGCAGGACGTGATGTTCAACCGCCGCGGCCACGACGGCCTTGTCGATCAGCGTCCTGGACCGCAACGTCGAACCACTGACGCGCAGCCGACGATGCATGATCGCAAGCAGGTCGACGTCGGCGCGCGCCCCGCCGCCCACACCGATGACGGCGATCCGTCCGTTCGTGGCCATGGCCCCGAGTACCCCGGAGATGCTGGGTGCCCCCACGAGTTCGAGGGCCACGTCGAACGGGCCCATGCCGAGCGCATCGTCGGGATCGGCGGCCCGGGCACCGAGCGTCGCCACCGCATCGCGCAATTGGGCGTGACGAACCGAAGCCACACAATGGGCTCCGGTCGCCGCCACCAGCTGGACCGCCGCGCTCCCGACCCCGCCCGCCGCACCCGTGACGAGGGCGCGCTCTCCGACGGCAAGACCGCACTGGGTGAACAGGGCGTCGTAGGCGGTGGAGTAGGCCTCGGGGAAGCCGCCCGCTTCGGGCCAGGCCAGGTCGGGCGGCACCGGCATGGCGGTGCGCTCGTCCACGACGGCGAGCTCGGCCTGCGCACCTCCACCCACCAGCGCCATGACGCGATCGCCGGTCGAGAAACGGGAGGTGCGGCGTCCCGTGGCGACGACCTCCCCGGCGAGCTCCATCCCCGGGATGTCCGGGGGCGAGCCGGCCGGAGCGGGGTAGAGCCCGAGCCGCTGCATGAGATCGGCGTTGTTGATCCCTGCCCCCCGGACGGCCACGACCAGTTCGGTATCACCGGGCACAGGGTCGGGATGCTCGAGGTAGCGAAGGCCCCCGTCGACGATGGTCACGGCGCGCACGGGTTACCGGACCTCGCGGCGCGCCGCCTTCTCGGCCTTGCGTCGCCGGCGCATCTTCCTGCGCTCGGGCACGCCCAGCACGTACCCGAACACGATGCCGGCCACCAGGCAGGAGAGCACCACCCAGATGAGGCGGGCCCGGTGGGTGAAGAACCAGAAGTGCACCGTGACGAGCTGTGAGTTCTGGATCACGAAGGCGACGACGAGGACGATCAGGGCCAGGGCCAAGATGCCCCGGATGGCCCGCCGGCGGCGACGCCGCAGGACGTGGTCGATCTCTTCGTGCTCGGGGGCGGGTCCCGGGAGCTCAGTCACGACACGTCACCTCCTGACCTCCGGCCGCCGACCCCGAGGCCGAGGCCGAGGCCGGCATTACACCGCGATGTGCGACTCGTCCCATAGCCTGATCCCGCCCAGGATGCCGGCGTTGTTGTCCACCAGCGACACATCGGCGCCGAGGTTGCCGTGGATCTTCTTGGCGTTCCCACCCCCGACGTAGCAGTGGTCGAAGAACGCCAGGGCCCGGAAGGTGGCGACCGCCTTGCGCACCCTCTTGTTCCAACGTTGGTTGCCGACTGCCTTGCGCGCCGCGTCGCCCAGTTGTTCGTTGTAGGTGTCGCCCTTCAAGAAGGGATGGTGCGAGAATTCGAGGTGGGGTAGGAGCCGGCCGTCGTAGAAGAAGGCTGTCCCCACCCCGGTGCCGAGGGTGATGACGAGTTCGAGGCCTTTGCCCTCGACCACCGCCGCGCCCTGGATGTCGGCGTCGTTCGCGACGCGCGTGGGCTTGCGCAGTCGTGTGGTGAGGGCGCCGGCGAGATCGAAGGCCGCCCACTGCTTCTCCAGATCGGGATCGACGGCGGTTCCCGGGCCGTGCAGGGTCACGAAATGCGGAGCCGAGAGCACCACCCCATTGCGGACCATCCCCGGGAACCCGGCCGACACCCGGTCGGCGGGCGGGAGAGGTGCCACCAGGGCGGCGAGATCGTCGAGCATCTTCGACGGTGTGCAGGGGTACGTCGTCTTCACCGCGACGCGGTCCGCCACCATGGCCCCCGTGGCGTCGAGCACCGAGGCCTTGAGACCCGTGCCGCCGATGTCGATGGCCAAGGTGAACGGGGCCTGGGGCATGTGGCCCGGCGCCGCCGGTGCGTCCCGCTCGGGTCCGGTGCTTGCCGTCGGAGTGACCGCTTTGGGGGGTGCGGCTTTCGGGGTAGCGCCGCGTGCTTCGGTTGTGGGGTCGGAGTCGCTCACGATTCGAACCTCTCAGAAGCAGGGGCGCCGGCGCCCACCGCCGGGCCCACAGCCCGGCTGGCCGCGGCGGCGGTGATCACCTCGGGATCGCGGCGATCCCAATGGTCGAGGTGGAGTGCGGCCTCGAGCGGCAACCGGGTTCGCCAACCGGCACGCTCGAGATCCGGCGTCTCTTGCAGCTTTCCGACCGGTCCCACGCACAGCCACGCCACCGGCCGGATGCCATCGGGAATGCCGAGCAGCCCGCGCAGGAACGACTCTCGGTAGAACGACACCCAGCCCATGCCCCATCCTTCGGCGGTGCAGGCCAGCCACATGTTCTCGATGGCCAGGCACACCGAGTAGAGCCCGGCGTCCGCGATGGCGTGACGGCCGAGGACGCCGGGGGCGCCCCGGGCGGGGTCGTAGGTGACAACCACCGACAAGCTCGCTTCGAGAATGCCGTCGATCTTGATCCCGGCGAACCGCTCGGCCTGTTCGCCTTCGAGCGAGGCGGCGAATTCGCGCCGCTCTTCTTGGACATGGGTCCAAAAGGCGCGTCGGACGGTCTGGTCGGCGACGAGGATGAAGTCCCACGGCTGTGACAGGCCCACGCTTGGCGCGCTGTGTGCGGCGTCGAGGACGCGGGCGAGGACCTCCTCCTCGACGGGCTCTCCACTGAACTCGGCCCTGACGTCGCGCCGTCGGTGGATCACGTCGTAGAAGCCGGGGAGCACGACCGAACCTTACAAGCGCAGGGGCGACGGTCCCACCGGCTTCGGCTCAGGGTGCGGGGCGTGGCATCGGGATCGTGCCCGGGGGACGGCACCGGCCGGAGCTAGCCTCCCGTCTGATGACCGATCAAGCCTGGACCGGCGACGCCTGCTCGCTGGTCGACGCCTTCCGGAAGGGTGAGATCACGCCGCCCGAAGCGCTCGAGCTCTCCCTGGCGGCCATCGAAGGCTCGGCACTCAACGCCTTCAGCCTCGTCGACGCCGAGGCGGCGAGGCGCGCCGCGCGCGATGCCCACGTGGCGCTCCCCTTCGGAGGAGTTCCGGTGGGGATCAAGGAGCTCGAGCCCGTCGACGGTTGGCCTCTCACCGAAGCGTCGCTCGTCTTCGCCGACCGGGTCGCGACCTACTCCTCGACACAAGTGGACCGCCTTCGAGGGGCCGGCGCGGTCCTGGCCGGACAGACCACCTCCAGTGAATTCGGCGGCATCAACGTCACGTACACGCGGCTCCACGGCGCCACCCGCAATCCCTGGAACCTCGAGCGCACCCCGGGTGGGTCGTCGGGCGGGACCGCCGCGGCGGTGGCGGGAGGCCTGCTCCCCATCGCATCGGGCGGGGACGGGGGCGGCTCCATCCGGATCCCGGCCGGCTTCACCGGCATGTTCGGCCTGAAGGCGAACTACGGACGCATCCCCAGGGGTCCGTTCGTGCACCAGACCCCCCATACCGTCACCGTCGGCTGCATCAGCAGATCGGTGCGCGACACGGCGCGCTGGTACGACGTGTGCAACGGGTATGACCCCCACGACACCCTCAGCCTCCCGCGGGTCGCGGGATGGGAGGCCGGCCTCGGCAGTCACCGCCCGGATCTTCGTGGCAGACGGGCCGTCATCACCGTCGACCTCGGCGTGGCGGTGGTGCATCCCGAGGTGGCCACCCTCGTGACGGCGGCGGCGGAGTCGCTGATCGCCGACGCCGGGCTGGGGCGCGTCGAGATGGCAGTGAGCTTTCCGCCGGCGCTCTTCGAATGGGCCATGTCCAACCTCGTGACGCTCGCCGCCGATCTCGGCGACAAGTACCCGGCGTGCGAGCAGGACCTGACGCCCGAGATCATGCTCGGCCTCAACATCGCGTCCCATCACTACGACCTCACCATGGCCGCCACCGCCGAGCGATTTCGCGTCGATACGCACGAAGTCATGGCGGACATTCTCGACGAGGTGGACTTCATCTTCTGCTCGACCAATCCCGACGTCGCGTTCGGCGCCGAAGGGCCCCTACCCACCAAGGTGGGGGACATCGATCTCATGGAACGATTCGGTGACATCATGCGGGTGGGTTCCAATCAGGGAAACCTCACGTTCCCCGCCAACTTCGCGGGGAACCCGGCCGTGTCGATCCCGGTGGGGACCTTCGACGGTCTCCCCGTCGGCATGCAGATCATCGGCCGGCATCACCAAGAGGAGCTCCTGCTCGATCTGGCGTTGATCGCGGAGCGGGAGCGCCCTTGGCCGCTCGTGGCGCCGGGAGCACCCTTCTGATGCCGCGCCCACCCGGGACGGTGCCTTCCGGCCGTGGCTCGTGCCACAGAGACGTGAGCGGGTCATAGCCGATGATGAACGGGAGGGGGAGCGACAACAACGGCAACGTCCGCCGGCACGGCACCGAAGGCCCAGACCGGCCCCGGTTCTTCTCCCGCCACCGCTTCCTCCGCAATGCGTTGATCGCCGTCGTGGTCGTCGTCGGCCTCGTCGTCGGGATCGTGGTGCACACCAATGTGAAGACCACACAACGGCAGAACGCTCTCCAACCGTTCTACGACACCTCGGGCCTACGCACGTCGGGCCCTTTCGGCCAAGTCGTTCGCAGCGAGCCGCTCGGGGTCCACGTGGACTACGGAACGGCGCTGCGGATCCTCTATCGGACCCAGCGATCCGACGGATCGATGACGTTCAGCTCCGGCATGGTGTTCATCCCCGACAACCACGCGGCGGGCACCCCGAGGCCGGTGGTGGCATGGGCGCACGGCACGGTGGGACTCGGGCCCCAGTGCGCGCCGTCGCGCTCGGCCCATCCCGTCGGGGACATCGCGTGGGTATCCTCGATGCTGGCGCGCGGATGGGTCGTGACCGCCACCGACTATGCCGGCCTCGGCACGCCGGGGACCTCGGGGTACCTGGTGGGGGACGACGAGACGAACGACGTGCTCAACAGCGTCCGGGCGCTCAAGTACATCCCATCCGCGCATGCGGGCACTTCCTTTGCCGTGTGGGGCCACTCCCAGGGCGGGAACTCGGCGCTGTTCACCGCGGCGCGGGCCCACTCGTACGCGCCCGAGCTGCACCTGGTGGCGACGGTGGCGTCCGCGCCCGCCGCGGAGCTCATTCCCCTGTTGAACGAGACGTACCACTCGACGTTGTCCTGGGTCATAGGACCCGAGGTCCTCACCTCGTGGCCCGCTGCCTACCGAGGGCTCCCCGTGCGCTCGATCCTCACCAGCGCTGGGTACAACAACTACCGGCGCGTCTCTCAACAGTGCATCACCTCGGCCGCCGTGGAAGGCATCATCCGCAACGCCATCCATCAACGATTCTTCAACGGCAACCCCGTGAACTCCCCCCGCTGGAAGGCGATCGCCCAGGAACAGACGGCACCGGTGCTGGCGCCGTCCCAGCCGCTCCTGGTGGCCGAGAGCCTGACCGATCAGGTGGTGCTCCCCAACACGACGGCGCTCTACATCCAGCGCGCCTGCGCGGCGGGGTCCGACCTGACGTCGTTGTGGCTCACCGACGTCGGGCACATCCAGCTCTCCTCGACCATCGCGCCCGACGTCGTGAACTGGTTGGGTGACCGGTTCGCGGGTCGGCCGACCGCTCCCACCTGCCACCAGCGGCTGCCGATCGGCCCCGCGTCCTCGTAGCCTGCTCAGGCCGACAGGCGCACGGGGAGGGCCTCGAGCCCTCGGAGCACGATGTTCTCCTTGAAGGAGAGGTGGTCGGTGATGCGCTGCACCCGGCGCGCCCGCCGGAACAGGGCCGGGAGGGCGATCTGTGCCTCGAGTCGGGCCAGCGGCGCGCCGAGGCAGTGGTGGATGCCGAAGCCGAAGCCCAGGTGGTTGTTGTCGGTCCTGGTCACGTCGAAGGTCTCGGGGTCGTCGAACGCGTCGGGGTCACGATTGGCCGAGCCGATGAGCAGCATCGAGAACTCGCCCTTGGCGAGCGCGGCTCCGCCCACCTCCATGTCCTCGAGCGCGACACGTCCGGTGAGCTGCACCGGGCATACGAATCGCAGCATCTCCTCGACGGCACCGCGCACGACGCCGGGGTCGTCGCGCACGAGTGCCAGTTGGCCGGGACGCTCCATGAGGGCGAGCGCTCCCCCCGAGATCAGGTTCACCGTCGTTTCGTGGCCGGCCACGAGCAGCAAGATGCAGGTGGACAGGAGCTCGGCCTGGGTGAGCACATCGCCCTGCTCCTCGGCCACGATCAACCGGGTGAGCAGGTCGTCGCCCGGCTTCTGACGACGTTCCTCGATCAGCGACGCGAAGTACTGCACGAAGGACAAGATGGCACCCAACCGCTGCTGGACGGCATCGGGAGGCAACAGGAAGTCGGGATCGAGCCCCCGTGCCAATGCGTGGGACCACACGCGGAACTGTTCGTGGTCCTCGGCCGGCACCCCGAGCATCTCCACGATGATCTGCACCGGCAGCGGGTAGGCGTAGTCAGCCACGAGGTCGACCTCGCCCCGCTCCATGGCGACGTCGAGGAGTCCTGCGCAGATCTCCTCGAGCCGGGGGCGTAGGCCTTCGACGACTCTCGGGGTGAAGGCCTTCTGGACGAGCCCTCGCAGGCGCGTGTGGTCGGGCGGGTCTCGGAACAGAAACGGCGCCATCTCGGCCAGCATGGCTTCGGGACCCTGTTGTGCTGCCACGTCCACGGCGCGCACCTGGCGAAAGGTGGTCTCGTCGACGTTGCGGCCGTCACTGCTCGAGCGCCGGTCGCGCAGCACCGCCATACAGTCGGCATGGCGGGTGAAGACCCAGAAGCCCAAGGCGTTTCGATGCACCGGATTGTTCTGTCGCAGTTCCGCGTACACCGCATAGGGGTCCTTAACCCAGGCGGGGTCATAGGGGTCCCACACGAGCGTTCCGGCCGCCGCGGCCCGGTCGCGCACGGCGCGCGCCGCCTCGCTGTACTCGGCGGTCCGCTGGGCCACCAACTCGGCGATATCGGGATCGGGTCCGAACACCGGCTCCGAGCTCGTCATGACCCCACCGTATCGATGGACGCGGGTGCGCCCACCATCGGGTCACGGAGGAGTGGGCGTCGTGTCGGCGCGGGCTCGCAGGAACCGGTCGTCCTGCCACGGGCGGAGCCGTAGACGGATCGGGGGGAGATGTCCCGACACCACGACGGCGTCGCCGGGCGGGACGCGACGCAGGGCGTCGGCCGGGGCCAGGCGGCGCACCGAGGGAGAGTCGGTACGCGACATGCCCCCGGAGCCGTCGACCGTCGTCGCCGACGTCCGCAGCTCGGTCTCGCCGATGAGCGAGCTGGCGTGTTCGAGGGTGCCCGGGTCGGCGATCCCCGAGAGGAAGACCTTCACCCGGTGGTTGTTCACGACGCTTCCCGCCCGGGCCCCGTAGCGGGCCTGGAGTTGGGCGAGGTCCTGCCACACTGTGACGAGCTGCACCCCGTGACCCGCGGCGGTCGACGCCAGGACGTCGAGCTCGGCCAACGGCGCGACGTTGGCGGCCTCGTCGAGCACGACGAGCAGCGGGGGATCGAGCGGCTCGCCCCGTCGCCCGGCCCGTTCGTAGGCGGTCTCAACGACCTGGGCCACGAGCGTTGCGAACAGCGGTCGCAGGCGGCGCTGGTCGTGGGCGGGTGCACACAGGTACAGGGTGTCTCGACCCTCGAGCAACCGGGCAGGGTCGACGCAACCCCCGCCGAGCACACCGGGTGGCGCCGACTCGCTGGCCGCGACCGAGGGATCGGCGAAGACCTCGACGATCGTCTCGGTGGTGGTGAAGACGGCGCTCCGCTGTCGCTCGTCGCGTCCCCACGCGGCGCGCACCGCCTGCAACGCGGCTTGCTCTCCCCACGCGCTGAGGGCGTCGGACACCTCGTCCACCTCCTGGGTGTCCACCCACCTCACGACGTCTGTCATGGTCCCGCCCGACGTGGCGGCCGCCAACAACAGCGGGGCCAGCAACTTGGAGGCCGTGGCATACCAGAAATCGCCGTCGGCGAGCGCGCCCGGTGCTGAGCGGGCCACCTCGGTGAGCGACGCGGCCGTGCGACGCGCACCCTCCCATGTCACCGACGCCTGGAGCGGCGACCACGACGCCGTGGCGAGGCCCGTCGACGCGGTGGGGTCGTAGACCCACACCTGTCCCTGACCCTGGCGCCATGCCAGTGTGTGCCGGGCGAGGTCCGACTTGACCGAGGCGGCGACCACGGGGCCGTCCCACTCGAGGATGGCGGGGATCGCGAAGCCACTGGTCTTGCGGCTCTGGGTCGGCCCCACCACCAGGACGGAGTGGCCGCGCTCGGCCGCCAGTAGGCGACGATGGGCCGCCCCGAGCGTCAACCGGCCGACGCGGGGCCCGTCGACGATTAGTCCCCGCAGGTCGCGCCGGCTGGCCCAACGAGCCGGCTCGATTCCTCCGGCGCGACGATCGCCGAGGAGCCCGTCCCATCGACGGAGGATCGACGACATGCCGACGCCCGAGGTGGCGCGGGAAAGGCGACCCGTGACCGATGGTCGCGAGCGGGGCGTCGGGGGCGGGAGGGGGCCACCGCCTCCGGCGCGGGGGTGCCCCGCCGCCAAGCCGAGCAGGCGCCACCCGGCGACGAACAGACCCGCCACGCCCACCTCGACGAGCCCGTTCACACCCGGCCATCCATCAATGCATCGGTGTCGACCAACGCCTTCTCGTGCGGCGACAGCCGGTGCTGGACCAGAAACGAACGGGTGCCGACCTTCCACAGGGCCACGCCACGTCGGAGATGTGGCACCAGCTCCGCCTCGGTGCTCGACAGGCCCAGCAGCGGCGCGGCACGGTCAAGCTCGCCCGGCGGTTGCGCGTAGACGACCCGGGTCTCGGAGTCCGCCAACAGGCCCCGGGCCAAGCCGACCTGTTCGGACCCGGTCGCGCCCGTCGTGTCGAGATCTGACAGCCGATGCAGCACTGCGACGTTGGAGACGCCCCGGGCACGCGACAACTTCCACGACGACTGGAGCCAGCGCGCCACGCCCAGGTTGGCGAGGATGGCCCAGGCTTCGTCGACGACAACGACCACCCCGTCGGTCCCGGGCCCGGCGTTTTCGTCCAAGGGTGGCGTGCTCAGGCCCGGGGCCGTGCCGGACCTGCCGAGTCCCGCCTGTAGCCACGCCGTGGCGCAGGTCATGAGGATCCCCAACGCCGCCGAGTGGTACACCGCCGAGAGGTCGAGGACCACGAGCGGCGCGTCGAGCCTCATCCCTGGCGAAGTGACGCCGTCGAACATGCCGCGCAGGTCACCGGCCACCAGCCGGCGGAGCTCGAGCGCGACGTTCCGACCGTCGGCGGCCAAGCCGGCGACGTCTGTGCCCAGTGCCCGCGCGGAGTGCTCCTCGGGATACAAGAGCGCGTCCACGACCATCGGCAGGGTGGGACCGGTTGGCGTTCCCCCGTCGCTTGGGGTCGATGCCGGAGCGAGTGACGATGCTTCGCCCACGGCCACGTCGAGTGCACTGCGCTCGGTGGGGAGCAGGGCGCGCCCCAGGCTCGCCGTCGCCAGCGACGCCAGCAACTCGCAGCGCTGCCTGGCCACGTCCTCGTCGTCGGTCCCGACCGCTGACGCCGACGGCACGGCGTCGAGAGGGTTCAGTCTGATCGAGCCTCCGGGGCGCAGGGCCACGGGCTCGACCCCCCAGGCGCGCGCCAGGGCGCCGTACTCACCTTTGGGGTCGACAACCCAGGCCCGACGCCCCCATACGGCCAGACGCCACAGGTAGGTCTTCACGAACGCGCTCTTGCCCCGGCCGATCTGGCCGATCACCACCATGTTGGGGTTGGTGAGATGCCCGCTCCGGTAGAGCTCGAAGGGGTCGTAGGCGAAGGCGCCCCCGAGCAGGTCGCGTCCGATCAGGACACCACGCACACCGAGTCCCGCTTCGGACGCGAACGGATACGCAGCGCCGAGGTGCCGGGTGGTGGCCTCGTGTGCGGGAACGCCCACCGACCAACCTTGAGCGGGTCACCTTGCCGCGTTCCTGGCCGTGGACCTCTCATCGCAGCCTCAGGCCCCACGACAGCGGGGCTCGGTCATGGAGCGTGCGCTGGGTGAACGTAGATTGGTGTGAGACCCGTCTTCACGGAGGCGAATAGCAATGACACATGCGGTCGTGGTCCAAGTGAAGCTCGACCCGAACTCGGACGTCGGACACCGACACGCGATCCTGAACGACTTCGTGATTCCGGAGGTGAGAGCTCTGCCGGGTTTCCGGAAGGGGATGTGGATGAACGACGATCAAGGGACAGGCACCTGCGTGGTCGTGTTCGACTCCGAGGACAGCGCCCGATCAGCTGTCACTGCGCTGACACCCGTCGGTGGCCCCCCGGTCATCAGCAGCACGGTCTGCGCAGTGGAGGTCGAGGTCTAGCTGCATCGGGGCGAGAAGTGGTTCGCGTGCCCCGGGAACGCTCAGACCAGGCCGCGACCGAGGGGAAGGGTGCACATGAAGGTGTTGGCCTGGTCCCCGTAGCACCGGCGGAGCTCGAGCCCGGCCTGTCCGGCGGCCTGCTCGACCCGACCACATGCCTCTTCGAGTGCTTCGGGGTCCGCCGCGCTCACCGTCACGTAGCCCGAGAAGCGATACTGCGCGTGACCGTCGGCGAGCTCGACCTCGCGGTGGACGAGGATCTCCTCTTCGCGTCGTCGTCTCGCCGTGGCCAGGAATCCCCCCCGTCGGCGGAGCTCGGCATCGGCGATGTCTGCGGTGCGCGCCTGCTCCACCTTGCGCGACGCCTCGATCGGTCCCAGCGGTTCCATGACGAGCGACACGGCCCGTCGGATCTCCGACGGCAACAGGAGAGGCCCGAGGAAGTCAGGCCCGACGTCGGTGCGCGGCCACTCCGACACCCAGTACGTGGTGTGCCACGTGCCGTCAGCGCGGAGCCGGCTCCATTCCGAGGCGACACCCATAGGCCACGGCCAAGGCTCCTCGGTCGATGGGGATTCAACCGTTCGTCGTAGGGGGATCTGCCCCCCGGGCTGGGGCGTGGCGCCGGCGCCGTAGGCCCCGCGGAGCGCGGCCGTGAGCATCGGGGGCGACAACACTGCCTCCACGTCGATCGAGGCGTCCGCCAGTCGCCGGCGCAGAGCGGCCGCCTCGCGCAGGAGCACGACGCACGCCCCTGTCTCCCCACCACCGGCGCTCTTCACGGCCCGCGCCGAACGCCCGGCATGGATGGTCACCGCCAGGAGCACCTCGTGGCGCAACGCCTCGGCCGAGGCGTCCACGAGCGCCGCGTACGAGGCACGGGCGGCGTCGAGCCCCGTCTCACTCCGACGGGCGTCGGTGTCTCGATCGGTTTCTCCGTCGAACCCGGCCTCGGTGTCGGCTCGGACAGGCCGACGAACGACGCCCGCGGGCACGACGCGCTCCACCCACTGCAGTCGGTGGGGGGCCGATCCGTCGCGGGCCAACGAAGCCAGGACTCCCGACCACGCACCGACACGGCGCACCTTGTCGGCCTCGCTCAGGAGCACGAAGCCCGAGGCCGAGGCGCCGAGCACCGCCGTGTACGTCCGGCGGGAGCGATCGTGCAGGACCCCGATTCCCGTTGCGCCCCAGACGATGGACCCGTCCTGCCCCCGCCCATTGGGGTCCACGGCGATGAGTCGTACTCCGGCAAACGGGCCCGGCCCACTTCGGGACCGCCGTCGGAGTGCGACGGCATGACGCAAGGCATCGGGCGCCCACTCCTCGGGCGTTCGTCCGCCGATCGGCCAGGTGGCGACACCGACCCCGATGGCCAGGATCGCCACGGCCACCACCACCCCGACCGGTGAGGCCGACGCTCGTAGCACTCCGACCCCGACCACCAGCGCGACGGCCACGGCACCGATCTGTCCCCCCCGCCACCCCGCCACGAGACCACGGCGCTCGAGTGGCCCGAACCGGTACCGGGGTGGCGACCCGTCATGCACCGGCACGACCCGTGGTTCCGTCGTCGTCGGAACGAGCAAGAGCGCCGTCCGTCGCTCGCGCCACCTGACCCTTTGCTCCTGGGACGTCGGCGCGCTCCTCGTCGGGCGCCTCGGCTCCCGGGAAACCAGGGGTGGCCGTCGCTCCCGGCACGGTGTCAGCCCCCGCCGCGGGGGGACGACCAGCGGTGCGCCTGCCCCGCAGCGCCGATGCTGCATCGGGATCTCCGGCCACCATGGCGATGGGCGGGGCCCCCGCCGATTCGCTATCCATCCCCGCGCCGCCTACGCCTGCCGCTCCGGCGCCGACCGCACTTCCGGCGCCGACCGCACTTCCGGTGCCGACCGCACTTCCGGTGCCGACCGCACTTCCGGTGCCGACCGTGGCCACCGTCCCGACGGTCCCGACCCCTTCTCCTTCCGATGCCGTCCCGGGATTCTTCGCCAGGTCGAGTGCAAGGTTCCTGCCGCTTGCGAGAGGGGAAACGGTCGCGCTCTTGAGTCGATGTCGTGTCGCTTCAAGGTGGGCGACGGCACCTGCCTCGACGGCCGGGACCAGCCGCAGCAGGGTGAACGGGGAGAGGATGGCGATCATGAGCAGGGCGATCCCCGTCACCACGGCCGCGAAACCTCCACCGTTCCCGGTCGACGACGTCCCCAGGCCGCCGGCGGTTGCACCGGCGGCCAGTGCAAGCACCGCCGCCACGACGAACTTCGACAGCACCAGGGCGAGGAGCGTGTCGGCGAGGCGCCGGCACCAGTGCGCCACCGACGGCCACACGAGGGCCGCCAATGCCAAGGGGAGAAAGAGCACGGCCACCGACACCGCCGCGGCGCGGACCACCAGCTCCAGCCACAGCACGAGCGCGGCGGAGGCCACGACGAGACCGCCGAGGAAGACGACGAAGCCGGGGACGGGAGACACCGTGGCGGCAGGGATCAGNAACTTGAACAACCCGCTCAACAGGTTCGTCGTGTCGACCCCGGCGCTCGACAGCACCGCCGCCGACATGGCGTCGGTCAAGGCCAGTGCCATCCGTACGAACGTCACGGCCACGCCCGTGAGCAGCAGGGACAGCGGGAGATGCACGAGAAAGGTGCGCAGGAGCGTCGACGCGCTCTGGCGGTAGACGGCCTGGATGGCCGCGCAGCACGCCATGGGGAGCACGACCGCCGCCGCCAGGCTCGCCATCACGGCCTCGTGGGCGCCGAACCACGGCGCGTTCAGGTCGATCGATGTCGTGCCCGACATGGCGCTGCCCACCTGGGCGATCAGCCACACCGCGCCCGACGCCACCCACCGTCCCGCCTCGGAGAAGATGGCGCCGATGCCGGCGCCGGCGAGGGATCCCCCGACGCTTGCGGCCGCACCTGACACCGAGGTGCAGACGGTGCCCACGGCGGGAAGTGAGCCGGGACACAAGGCGAACGCGTCGAGCATGTCAGTGCACCCCCTGCCCGGCGTGGAAGAAGAAGTTGACGATCGCCGGTGCGGCCCCGATCAGCAGGGCAGCCAGCGCCGAGACGAGGACGGTCTTCTTCCCGTTAAAGGACTGGTGGTAGTTCTGGGAATGAGCCCCCAGCGCCCAGGCGGCGGCACCGATGACGAGGCCGACCAGCGCCATGATGAGCGCCCATCCTCCGAGCCCGTCGGTGAGTTGCTGGAGCAGGGCGCCGCCGGGGAGGTTGCCGGCATTCGGGTCGAGGGTCACGGTCGACACCGCCTCACGCACTGCCCACAGCACCATGACGAACCTTCCCCGCTGTCGTGCCCGCCGGCGTCCGATGCCGGTCTGGCGGTGTCCCTCGAGGGTAGGGCCGCCTATGCAGCGTTTCAAGCTATTTCATGCTTTTTTATATCTTTCCCGTCCAATCGCCCGTCGGGAGGAACCGGCCCGCCAAGAAGCGGTCCCACCACGGCTCGCCTGTCATGCTGTTGACCGTGCTCGGCACCTCCAGCGTTTCGTCGAATATCGTCGTCGCCGGGTTCACCGCACTCGGCGCGGTAGCGATCATCGGCATCATCGTTGCGACGATCCTGGGACGACGGTCGGGCCGGCGGTCACTCGAGCAGCGCTTGTCGGCGCTGGCGTCGCGACTCGGGGTCGACGCGCCCGCCGAAGACCACGGCATGGGGATCGAGCCGGCCCTGCACCACCTCGAGCTCGTCACCGATCGCGCCGCCGAGGCGGTGGCCGAGTCCTCTTCGGACGCCATCCGGTTGCGGCGCGCGCTCGACACGCTTCCCCAGGGTGTCATCGTCTGCGACGAGAACGGCACGGTCGTGTTCAGAAACGCCCGCGCCGTGGGTCTCATGGGTGGACGACACGGTGACGCCCTCGCCGCACAAGCCGTCGTCGACCTGCTCGCCGATGCATGGAAGCAGGGCTCCGCGCACAAGACCCTCGACCTCTACGGGCCGCCTCGGCGTACCTTGGCCGTCTCCACGCAGCTGATCGACGACGGGCGTCGCACCTTGGGGGTGATCGCGGCGATCGACGACGTGTCCGAGCGGCGGCGCCTCGAAGAGATCCGGCGTGACTTCGTCGCCAACGTGAGTCACGAGCTCAAGACGCCGATGGGTGCCATCGGGCTGCTGGCGGAGACGCTGGCGGCCGAGAAGGACCCCACCGTGGCCCAGCGCCTGGCCAGCCGCATCCACACCGAGGCCTTCAGGATCAGCAGGATCATCGATGACCTGCTCGATCTGTCCCGTATCGAGGCCGAAGAGGCGCCCCCGCGCGAGCCCGTGCTCGTCAACCTGATCATGGCCGAGGCCGTCGAGCGCATGCGCGCCGCCGCCGACCAACGCGACGTCAAGATCGACCTCGAGGAGCCCTCCCCTCCCGTGACCGTGCTCGGCGACCGACGCCAGCTCGTGTCCGCGCTCTACAACCTCCTCGAGAATGCGGTGAAGTTCTCCTATGACGGGACCGCAGTGCGCTTCGTCGGCCGGGTCGCCGACGGCCAGGTACGTCTCGACATCGAGGACCAGGGCGTGGGCATCCCCGCCCGCGATCTCGACCGGATCTTCGAACGCTTCTACCGGGTCGACCAGGGTCGGAGTCGCAACAGCGGGGGGACCGGTCTCGGCTTGTCTATCGTCCGCCATGTGGCCGCCAACCACCAGGGGCACGTCGAGGTCGATTCGCGCGAAGGTGAGGGGTCGACGTTCCGCCTCATCCTCCCGACACATTCCGAGGTCGTCTGAATCGTGAGCAGCACCCAGGGCTCTGCGGGGCCCGTGTCGTGAGCAACACCGCGGGCGCTCACTCCACCCACGCGCCGCGCTCGTCGCAACGCGGCGGGAAGGGCGAGCGTCCGGGGGAAGCGTCCGAGCGCGGCCGCGACGGTGCCCGGGCCGTGACGGTCCTCGTCGCCGAGGACGAAGAGTCCTTCGTCGACGCCCTCGTGATCGGGCTGGGGCGCGAGGGCTTCGACGTCTCGGTGGCCCGCGACGGCCCCGAGGCCCTGGCCCTGTTCGACGCCATCGACCCTGACCTCGTCCTGCTCGACATCATGCTTCCCAAGATGTCGGGCGTCGACGTCTGTCGCGCCATCCGGGCCCGCTCCCACGTCCCCATCATCATGGTGACCGCCAAGGGGACCGAGATCGACACCGTCGTCGGCCTCGAGGTGGGGGCCGACGACTACGTCACGAAGCCGTATCGCCTGCGTGAGCTCGTGGCCCGGATGCGCGCCGTGTTGCGCCGCTCCCCTCTGGCCGCGTCCGGCTCGCCCCACGCCGTCGACGCGGCCACCGAGCGCGGGGCCGTCCTCGAGGTGGGAGGGGTCCGGGTCGACCCCGACCGGCACCGGGTCTTCGTGCGGGAGCAGGAGGTCCACCTGCGACGCAAGGAGTTCGAGCTGCTCGTGCTGCTCGTCGAGAACGCGGGGCGCGTCCTCACCAGGGACACGCTCATCGACCGCGTGTGGGGCGCCGACTACGTGGGTGACACGAAGACCCTCGACGTCCACATCAAGCGCCTCCGCACCCATGTCGAGGCCGATCCCTCCTCGCCTTCCATCATCACGACGGTGCGAGGTGTGGGGTACCGATTCGAGATTCCCCCCGACGCGTGACCGTCGACGAGCGGCCCGCGGCGGCGGCGTCGGGTCCCGCGCCATTCGAGTCGGCCCGACTCGGCCCGGTCACACTCCGGAACCGTTTCATCAAGGCGGCGACATTCGAAGGGTCGTCACCGAAGGGTCAGGTCACCGACGCCCTCGTCGAGTTCCACCGCGCCGTGGGCGCGGGCGGTGCCGCCATGACCACGGTCGCCTACCTGGCGGTGTCTCCCGAGGGACGCACCGACCGACACTGCATCTACGTCCATGATGCCGTGCTGCCCGACCTGCGGCGGCTGACCGACGCCGTGCACGACACCGGTGCGGCCGTCGCCGCCCAACTCGGCCACGCCGGGCCGGTGGCCAATGCCCGGTCCAACCGGGCTCCGTCCCTGGCCCCGTCCCGCTACGTGAGCCCGCTGGGGACGTTCAGCCGGGAGATCACCGCGACGGACATCGCCCGCGTCACGGCCGCCTACGGCGACGCGGCCCGCAAGGTGGTCGGCGCCGGTTTCGACAGCATCGAGATCCATCTGGGCCACAACTACCTGCTGAGCGCATTCTTGAGCCCGAAGCTCAACCGTCGCCACGACCAGTGGGGCGGGAGCGTCGAGAACCGTGCCCGCTTCGCCCGCCAAGTCGTGGGCGCGGTACGCGAGGCCGTGGGAGAGCGCGCCGCGGTGACGGCCAAGCTGAACATGGCGGACGGCGTGGCGGGGGGTCTCTGGCTCGAAGACAGCGTCGAGGTCGCCCGGCTGCTCGAGGCCGACGGCGCCCTGGACGCGATCACGCTCACCGGGGGCAGCTCACTGGCCAACCCCATGTACCTGTTCCGGGGCGAAGCCCCGCGTGCAGAGTTCGCCGCCACCCTCCCCCGCGCCCTTCGCCTCGGGTTCAAGGTGATGGGCCGGCGGTTCATGCCCGACTACCCCTTCGAAGAAGCGTTCTTCCTGCCCTACGCCCGACAGTTCCGCGCCGCGCTCGACATGCCGTTGGTCCTGCTGGGTGGGATCAACGAGCTCGCCACCGTCGAGCAGGCTCTGTCGGAGGGGTTCTCCTTCGTCGCCATGGCGAGGGCGCTGCTTCGTGAACCCGACCTCGTCTCGAAGATGAGGGCCGGGACCTCGCGCGCATCGTTGTGCATCCACTGCAACAAATGCATGCCCACCATCTACAGCGGGACCCGGTGCGTCCTCGTCGACGGACCGCCCCACGACCAGAAAGCACCATAGGGCCCGAGCTACGGTCCGGGCATGCCCCTCCACGAGCACGAGACAGCCGGTGCGACCGAGCAGCTGCAGGTCCGCCCTCAGTTCGCCCAATTGGGCGAGATCGACGAGGTTCCCAAACTTCGGTTGGCCCCGAGAGGGATGCCTGAGGGCACCGCCTATGAGATCGTCCACGACGAGCTGCTGTTGGACGGCAATGCCCGGCTCAACCTGGCCACGTTCGTCACCACCTGGATGGAGGGTCATGCCGAGCGGCTGATGGCGGAGTGCTCGGCCAAGAACATGATCGACAAGGACGAGTACCCGCAGACCGCCGAGCTCGAACGGCGCTGCGTCAACATCCTGGCGGCGCTGTGGCACGCCCCCGAAGAAGGTGGGGCCACCGGATGCTCGACGACCGGATCGAGTGAGGCGTGCATGCTCGGTGGCCTGGCACTCAAGTGGCGCTGGCGCCAACGCCGCCAGGCGGAGGGGAAGCCCGCCGACCGACCCAACCTCGTGATGGGCGCCAACGTGCAGGTGTGCTGGGAGAAGTTCTGCCGGTACTGGGATGTCGAAGCCCGTCTGGTCCCTGTGGGGCCCGAAGCCACCTGCCTCACCCCCGAGGGTGCGGTCTCACACTGCGACGAGAACACCATCGGCGTGGTGGCGGTCCTGGGGTCGACCTACGACGGCATCTACGAACCCGTCGCCGCCATCGCGGCCGCCCTCGACGAGCTCGCCGCCTCCAGCGGCGTGGACGTGCCCATCCACGTCGACGCCGCCTCGGGCGGGTTCATCGCCCCCTTCCTCGATCCCACGCTCGAGTGGGATTTCCGTCTGGCGCGCGTCCATTCCATCAACACCTCGGGGCACAAGTACGGCCTCGTGTACCCCGGGGTCGGATGGGTCATCTGGCGCCAGCACAGCGCGCTGCCCGACGAGCTCGTCTTCAACGTGAACTACCTGGGCGGCAACATGCCGACCTTCGCCCTCAATTTCTCCCGACCGGGCGCGCAGGTCGTCGCCCAGTACTACAACTTCCTGCGCCTCGGGACCGACGGCTACTGCCAGGTGCAGCAGGCGAGCCGGGACACCGCCCAGTGGCTTGCCCACGAGATCTCGGGACTGGCGCCCTACGAGCTGGTGTCGAAAGGCGACGGGATCCCCGCTTTCGCGTTCCATATCAAGGATGCGCCCTACACGGTCTACGACGTGTCCGACACGTTGCGGGTGCGCGGCTGGCTCGTCCCCGCCTACACCATGCCCCCGGCCCTCGACCACATCGCCGTGCTCCGTATCGTGGTGCGCAACGGCTTCAGCCGTGACCTGGCCGCCATGTTGATCGACGACCTGCAACGGGTCGACGAGCGCCTACGCAGTCCCCACCTGGCCCGGCCGACCGACGTCGGCTTCCACCACTGACCCGGGCCGGCAGTGTCCGGACGGGTCAACGACGGCGATAACGCACCGGACACGCGTCGGCGGCCCGGGCCACACCGCCGATCTGATTGCGCACCGGGTGGGGATGACCGGCCCATCCCGGCTCCATGTCGAAGGCGGTCGAGAGTCGGGTGGCCGCCACCGTCATCGTCGACAGCGAAAAAGGCTGGGCGGGACACGTGTGGCGACCATGACCGAAGACGGTGACCAATTCGACCGCGGCCAGCACCGAAGGATCGGCCAGGCGCCGCCGGTTCCATCGACCGGGATCCCACGACCCGAACCCGGGAGCGGCGCACGTGTTGGTGAGGGGAAGGAGGGTGGCGACAGTCGCACCGGGGCCGACCTCGTAGACGGCATCGCCGACGTCCATCGTCACCGGCTTGACGACATACCGGGCCATGATCGAGCGCTGGGCGAGTCGTGTCGACTCGAGCGCGCACACCTCGGCCCGGGCGCGATCCCCGGCCCGCACCCGGGCCAGCTCGTCGGGATGGGCGAGGAGGTCGATGAGCATCCACCCCAGCGCGGCGAAGAGATTGGACATCGAGGCCACGTGGATCAGCGCCACATCCGACGCCACCCCCACCCGCCGGTCCGTGGCGCAGGAGTCCGACCACGCCGCCGCCACGCGGGCGAACAGCGCATGGTCAGCCTCGGCGCCGGGAAACTCCTCCAGAGCCCCGCCGAGTTCCTCGACGACGATGGCGAGCGCGGCCCGCTCCGCCGACTTCCCGGTGGCCGCCACCGCCGCCATGGCGTCGGGGTGGACGAAGGACTGGGAACCGTCGAGCACGTCGAACGCCGCCGCCAGCCGATCGAAGCGCTCGCCGCCGGCGCAACCCGGCCCGCCCCATGATGCCAGCCCGACCCTGTGCCCGATGCGCCGGGTGAGGTCGAAGACGTCGAAAACACCGGCCGAGCCCAGTTCGTCGATGGTGGTGTCGAGGGCGTGCTCGACGTTGGCGAGATAGCCAGCCACGTCGTCGCGCCCGAACAACTGGTGCGGGAGCGTGCGCCGGCCGACGAAGATCTCGTCGGGGAGCTTGCGCCGGAGCATCCGCCAGTCGGCGACGCCCTTGCTGGCGCGCTCCTCGGGCAACTCGTAGAACGACGTCACACCGACCGGAGAGAACGTGAACAGGTAGCGGTCCTCACCGCTGTCGACCGTGAACGTGTCGCCCAGATCGTGACGCGCCTCGGCCAGTGCCGCGACCGGATCGGCGACGGCCACGTCCCACGGGAGCCCGGCCGTCGTCGCCAGCGGTGGCATGGGCGAGATGGTCGGACCGTCTCTGGATGGCATGCTCGCCCTCTCGTGCCGGAGGCTGCTCGGAGCCGCTGTGGGTCGATGGAACCTTTTCCCGGCGCTGTGCGTCATGTCAATGTGGATCAAGTGGCCGACGAGGAGGCACCGCACATGCCGTCGGGGCGCGGGGCGTCGGGCCACAGGGCGTCCCCGGGCGAGATGCCTCCTTCGGACCTCGCCACCCTCTACCTCCGCCAGCGTGAGGCGATGGTGCGATTCGCCCGCCTGCTCACCGGGTCCACGGCGGTGGCCGAAGAAGTCGTCCAGGAAGCATTCCTCCGCATGCACCAACAGCGCACGCAACCGGACAACCCGGCCGGCTATCTCCGGACCACAGTGGCCAACATCTCGCGCAGCCACATGAGACGGCTCCGACTGGAGCGACGCGCCGTTTCGCCGGGGCGCGTCACCTTCGACGACCCGGTGATCGACGAGACGTGGGCGGCGGTACTCCGGCTGCCCTTCCGCCAGCGCGCCGTCCTGGCGCTGCGGTTCTACGAGGACCTGCCCGAGGCCGAGATCGCCCGGCTGCTCGGCTGCCGGCTCGGGACCGTGAAGTCGAGCCTGCACCGGGGACTGGCCAAGCTGCGAGGCGAGCTGACATGAATGACATCGATCCCATCGAGCAACGACTGCGACGCACGTTCCAGGCCGTCGCCGAACAACCCGTCGCCCCCCTCGGCGATCCCGAGCCGTGGCGGCACGACGGGGCGGGACCACGGCGCCGGCGGGGGCGGGTCATGGCGGCCGGCCTCGCCGTCGTCGTGGTGGTCGCGTTAATCGTTCTCGGCGTCACCTACGGACCGCGCAGCTCACGCCTCACCCCCACGACCCAGCCCCTGAGCGGCACCCCGGCTGGCACGCTGAGCGCCGTCTTCACTCCGGCCACTCCCGTGTCGTCGGCGATCCTCGAAGAGGCGGCCGCCACGATGGCGGCGCGCCTCCACGCCGTGGGAGACACCGACGCCCGCGCCACGGTCGACGGTGGTTCCATCGACATCGCGAGCCCGAAGTTCGCCGGGGTCCAGATGCAGCTGATCGGGTCGATGGGATCGTTCTCGGTCCGGCCCGTGCTATGCGGGGCTCCGGCCCAGACCCCGACACAACCGGCGACGTCGGACATGACAGGTACGACAGAACCGGCAACATCGTCACCGGCGTGCGAGGCGCAGTACGAGACGACGGCGTCCAATCTCAACGTGAACACGACCACGGGTCAACCCGCCACCATCGGGCCGGACCCCGTCTTCGCCCCGACCCCGTCGACACCGACTCAGGACGATCAACCTGCCGCCGCGGTGCTGCTCCCCGCCGATCCCGTGGCCGGGGCCCAGCAGTACCCACGCTTCGTCCTCGGAGCAGCCCAGCTCGGCAATTCCGACATCGGCAGTGCGCAGGCCCGGTTCGATCAGGCCATCGACGGCTGGCTCATCGATGTCACGCTCACCCCGTCGGGCACCACCGCCTGGAATGCCATGGCGCTCCAGAATTTCCACCAATATGTCGCTTTCGACCTCGACGGGCAGGTGCTCTCGGCCCCGTTGATCGAACCGAACCAAACCACATTCGCATCGTTCGGAGGCGAGATGGAGATCTCGGGCACCTTCACGGCCACGACCGCCAAGACCATCGCCGCGGTGCTCGGCAACGGGCCGCTGCCGGTCCCCTTCACGCTCCTGTCGCAGACGACCACCCCGTAGCGACGGGACACCGGCGTGACGGGCACGTCTTCAAGCCGGTCACGGTGTGGCATGGTGCTCGCAAGCGCGGCCGATCCTCCCGTCCACGGTGGGGACTACCCTGAAGGACCGAGGAGTGTGACATGGCAAAAGGCAACGAACTCGACGCACACCATCGGGCCACGGTGGAAAAGATCTTCAACCATCCCGTCAGCCACAACATCCAATGGCATGACGTGTTGTCGCTCCTCCAGCGCGTAGCCACGGTCAGCGAGGACCACGACGGCAGGTTCGCGGTGACCTTGGGGTCGGAGACCGAGACGTTCGACGCGCCCCGCCATCACGACATCAACGAGCAGCAGGTCATCGACCTGCGCCGGATGCTCAAGGGCGCAGGGATCACGCCGGAGTCGACGTAAGCGCTACGCCGACGGTGGTTCGATGACGCTACGGCCCCCGAGATAGGGTCCGAGCGCGGCGGGCAACACCACCGAGCCGTCGGGTTGCCGGCCCGTCTCCACCAGCGCTGCCCACACCCGGGCCCAGGCAATGGCCGAGCCGTTGAGGGTGTGGACGAACACGGGTTGGCCACCACCACTGCCGCGGTAGCGGATGTTGGCTCGGCGTGCCTGGTAGTCGGTGCACCAGCTCACCGAGGACACCTCGAGCCACATGTCGCATCCCGGCGCGTACACCTCGATGTCGAAGGTGCGGGCCGAGGCGTTACCGAGGTCACCCGTGCACAGGTCGAGGACGCGGTACTCGAGGCCGAGCTCCTGCAACAGCCCCTCGGCGCGCCCCACCATGTCGGGGTGCTCGGTGAGCGACTGCTCCGCGGTGGCATAGGCGAACAGCTCCACCTTGTCGAACTCGTGCACGCGCAACAGACCCCGGGTGTCACGACCCGCCGAGCCCGCCTCGCGCCGGAAACAGGCCGTGCCCGCCGTCAAGCGCAGCGGCAGGGCGGCCTCGTCGAGGATCTCGTCGCGGAACATGGACGTGAGCGGGACCTCGGCCGTCGGGATGGCCCATAGGTCGTCGCGCTCGAGGTGATAGGCGTCGTCGGCGAACTTGGGCAGGTGCCCGGTCGACACCATGGTCTCGGTGCGCACCAGCGTGGGCGGGCGGATCTCCTCGTAGAGCACGGTGTGGTGGTCCAGCGCGAAGGCGGTGAGCGCCCGGATGAGCCGCGCCCCGAGTCCGCGGTAGAGCGGGAACATCGAACCCGACAACTTCGCGCCGCGTTCGAGGTCGAGGATCCCAAGGGCGGCACCGATGTTCCAGTGCGGCACGCGTTGGTGCTCGGGGTAGGTGCGGGGCTCGTCGGGCCACCGCCTCACCTCGACGTTGTCCTCGGGGCCGGTCCCGTCCAGCGCCTCGGGGGCGGGGAGGTTCGGCAGCCACAGGAGCAGCTCGCGCACCTCGGCCACCGCGGCGGCGGCCTCGGCGTCGAGGGCGCCCTCCTCCTCACCGACGGCCCGGCTCAGGTCGGCCGTGTCGGCGGCCAGCGCGGCGTCGCCGGTGCGGCGAGCCTCGCCCACCTGACGCGACAGCTCCTTCACCCGGCTGCGCAGCTCGTCGCGCGCTGCCGCCGCGTGGCGCGCCCGTCGATCGGCGTCGAGCAGCCGATCGACCTCGGCGGGGTCGACCCCCCGGCGGGCCAGGGCGGCCTTCACGGCGTCGGGGTTCTCCCTGGCCAGGCGGATGTCGATCATGGGGCGCAACGGTAGCCTCGCCGCGATGTCCGCCCCGCCTGGCCACGACGGCCCCGCCGTCGAATGCCGCGACCTCGTCGTGCGCTACGGCGCCACCGTGGCGGTGGACGGTCTGTCGCTGTCGGCCCAGCGCGGCCAGGTCGTCGCACTACTGGGTCCCAACGGAGCGGGCAAGACCTCGACGGTCGAGACTCTCGAGGGCTACCGGCGCGCCACGGCCGGGTCGGTAAGGGTGCTCGGGCTCGACCCGGTGTCGGACCACCGCCGCGTCGTGGACCGCATGGGCGTCATGCTCCAGCGCGGCGGCGTGTACCCCGTTATGGGCCCGCGCCGCGTCCTGGCGTTGTTCGCCGACTACTACCAGGACCCCGAGGACCCCGAGGAGCTGCTGGACCTGGTGGGGCTGCGCGCCGTGGCCCGCACACCGTGGCGCCGGCTGTCGGGCGGCGAGCAGCAACGCCTGTCCCTGGCGCTCGCCATCGTGGGCCGTCCCGAGGTGGTGTTCCTCGACGAGCCCACCGCCGGCGTCGACCCCGAGGGACGCATCGCGGTGCGGCAGGTGATCACCGAACTGCGCGACCGGGGGGCCTGCGTCGTGCTGACCACGCACGAGCTGCCCGAGGCCGAGCGGTTGGCCGACGACGTCGTGATCATGGCCCGGGGCCGCGCCGTGGCGCACGGCACCGTCGCCGAGTTGGCCGAGGCCGGAGGCGAGGGGGGCATCCGCTTCGAGGGCCCCGTGTCGCTCGACCTGGTCGGGTTGAGCACCGCGCTCGGGGGCGGTTCGGTCACCGTGACCGAGGAGCGCCCCGGCCAGTACCGGGTGGAAGGCCCCGCCACCGCCACCCGGTTGGCCATGTTGGCGGGGTGGATGCAGGAGCGCGACCTGCCCCTTACCGAGCTGCGCGCCGGGCGTCGTTCGCTCGAGGAGATCTACCTGCGCGTGACGAAGGGTGATGACGAGCGATGAGCGCCAGCGCCGACGGGCTGCTCCCCCCGGCGCCAGCGCGCCTCGCGGCCCGACCGGTCCTACGCCGGCTGCTCGCCCAGTGCTCGGCGGAAGTGGGCATGACGCTGCGGCGGGGCGAGTCGCTGCTGCTCACCATCGGCATCCCCGTCATCCTTCTCGTCTTCTTCTCCGAGGTGCACCTACTCCCCACCGGCACCGCCCACCCCGTGTCGTTCCTGGCGCCCGGCATCCTGGCCCTGGCCGTCATGGGCACGGCCATGGTCAACCTGAGCATCGCCACCGGGTTCGAACGCGGCTACGGCGTGCTGAAGCGCCTCGGCGCCACCCCCCTCGGCCGCCCCTCGCTGCTGGGCGCCAAGATCGTCGCCATCCTCGTGGTCGAAGTGGTCCAGGCCGCCGTCCTCGTCCCGGTGGCGCTCGGGTTGGGCTGGCACCCGACCGTCGGCGGCGCGGGGCGCGCCGTCGTGGTGGTGGTCCTCGCCACGGCCGGGTTCGGGGGCATCGGCCTCCTGCTGGCGGGCGTGCTGCGCGCCGAGGTCAACCTGGCCGCCGCCAACGGGCTGTGGCTCATGCTCCTCCTCGTGAGCGGGATGCTGGCCCCGCTCTCCAAGCTCCCGGTGGGCCTCCAGGCCGTCGCCAAGGCGCTCCCCGCCGCCGCCCTCGCCGATGCGCTGCACCGCGCCCTGGGTCTGGGCCTGTCGGTGCCGGCATGGGCCTGGATCGTGCTCGTGGTGTGGGCGGTGGCTGCCCCCGCCGCCGCCGCCGCCACGTTCCGATGGGAGTGAGCCGATGGCAGTGAGGCCGATGGCAGTGAGGCCGATGGCAGTGAGCCGATGGGAGTGACCACGGCGGGAGAGACGGGCGCGCTCTACATCGCCGTGATCGGCGGTGGTGGTGACGTGGGGCCGGCCCACACCGCCATGGCCGAGAAGGTGGGGCACGCCGTCGCCGATGCCGGGGCCGTGCTCGTGTGCGGCGGGCTCGACGGCGTGATGGAGGCGGCCTGCCGCGGCGCCCGGCGCGCCGGCGGGACCACCGTCGGGATCCTGCCCGGCCACGACCGCGCCTCCGCCAACCCGTATGTCGACGTCGCCATCCCCACCGGATTGGGCGAGGCCCGCAACGCATTGGTGGTGCGCGCCGCCGACGCCGTGGTGGCCGTGGCCGGGGAGTACGGCACGCTGTCGGAGATCGCGTTGGCCCTCAAGGCCAAGATCCCGGTGGTGGGGCTCGACACCTGGGAGCTGGCCCGCGCCGGCGAGACCGACGACGCCATCGTGCGCGCCGGCGATCCGGCCCGGGCGGTAGCACTGGCCGTCGACCTGGCCCGCTCGGCACGCCCCCGGCGCTGACGCCATGATGGGCACGATGCAGATCCGGCGCGCGGTGGGACACCGGGGAGCGGGCGGGATCACCGCCTCGGTCGGGTCGATCGGTGTCGGGGGGTTGATCGGCGCCGTGCTCGTGATGGCCGTGCTCGTCACTCCCAACCCACACCTCACCGTTGGTCATCACCGAGCCATGCCGGACCACGCTGCGACCACCACATCGGAGCCCGTCAGCGGCGCGCCCATCGTCGACGTCGCCACCGACGCCGCCACTGGGGGGTACTGGCTCGTCGCCTCGAACGGGGCGGTGTTCAACGTCGACGCCCCGGCCCTGGGATCGGCGGGGACCCTGCCCCTCACCTCGCCCGTGGTGGGGATGACAGCCACGCCCGACGACGGGGGGTACTGGCTCACCGCCGCCGACGGCGGGGTGTTCGCCTACGGCGACGCCCGCTTCGCGGGCTCGATGGGGGCGGCGCACCTGACCCGGCCCGTGGTGGGCATGGCGCTCGACCGCGCCACCGGTGGGTACTGGCTGGTGGCGTCGGACGGCGGGGTGTTCGCCTTCGACGCGCCCTTCGAGGGATCGGCCGGCGCGCTGAAGCTCACCGCACCGGTGGTGGGGATGGCGGCCACCCCCGACGGCGATGGCTACTGGCTGGTGGCGTCCGACGGCGGGGTGTTCGCCTACGGAACCGCCCGCTTCGCGGGCTCGATGGGGGCGGCGCACCTGACCCGGCCCGTGGTGGGCATGGCGGCGACCCCGAACGGCACGGGCTACTGGCTCGTGGCCGGCGACGGCGGGATCTTCTCCTTCGGGGCGCCGTACGAGGGATCGACGGGCGTACTCGTGCTCGATCGGGCCGTGGTGGCGATGGCGGTGACGCCCGACGGCGGCGGGTACTGGCTCGTCGGTGCCGACGGCGGGGTGTACGCGCTCGGCGACGCGCTCTACCAGGGATCGGTGTCGGTCCTCCCCCTGGCCGGTCTAACCGTGGTCATCGACCCCGGCCACGACGGGGGCAACGGGGCCGACCCGTCGTTCATCGACCGCCCCATCGACGGCGGCGGGTTCACCGAGACCTGTGACACCACCGGCACCGAGACCGACAACGGCTACACCGAGCACGCCTTCAACTACGACCTGGCGCTGCGGGCCCAGGCCCTTCTCCAGGCCGACGGGGCGCGCGTCGTGCTCACACGCACCACCGACAGCGGGGTCGGCCCCTGTGTCAACGTCCGCGCCGCGATCGCCAACGCCCTCGACGCCGATGCGGCCGTGTCGATCCACGCCGACGGCGGCCCGGCCGGCGGGAGCGGGTTCGCCGTCGACACCCCCGTGCCGGTGGTGAGCTCCATCTCGGACAACCGCGCCATCGTGGCGCCGTCGGACGCGCTCTCGGTCGACATGCGCAACGCCTTCGAGGCCGCCACCGGTGAGCCGCCCTCGAACTACACGGGGCAAGACGGCATCGTCTACCGGGGGGACCTGGGTGGGCTCAACCTGTCGACGGTGCCCAAGGTGCTCATCGAGTGCGCCAACATGCGCAACGCCCAGGACGCCGCGGCGGTGCAGAACCCGGTCTGGCGCCAGAATGCGGCCCAGGGCATCGCCAACGGCATCGAGCAGTTCCTCGAGGCCGCCGAGCGCACCTGATCCGCCGCCCTCCTCCTCGGCCGCCCTCCTCCTCCCTATTCCGCTTCTCTTTGCCGGGCGGCGTTGCGCAGCATGGCCGCCATCCCCTTGATGAAGGGGTCGGGATCGGCCGTCTTCGATTCCACGATGGAGCGCATGTCCGGCACGTAGTGCTCAAAGGATTCGCCCTCCATGGCGCCCACGATGCCCTCGGCCATCTCCTCGGGGCTGATCTTGGGCCCGGAGTAGAGAGGGTCGTCGTTGCCGGGAAGGTCCCAGATCTCGGTGTCGATGGGCCCGGGGTTGACGAGCCGGATCTGGATGCCCGAGTCGTAGAGGTCCACGGCGATGGCCTCGCTCCAGCCGCACAGCGCGAACTTGCTGGCCGAGTAGGCGGCCTCGTTGGCGTTGCCGAGCCGGCCCGCCACGCTCGACACGTTGACGATCATGCCTTCACCCCGGGCTTCCATCCGGGGCACCAGCACCATGCCCATGTGCGCGGGGGCAAAGAAATTCACCCGCATGACCCACTCCAGCGTGGCGTGGTCGAGCTGGTCGGCGCGGCGGCGCATGGGCACGCCGGCGTTGTTCACGAGACAGTCCAGATGGCCGAACTCGTCCCACGCCTCGAGCGCCACCTGCCCGGCCCGCTCCACGTCGGCGAGGTCGGCCACCCACATTCGCGAGTCGGGGGAGTCCACCTGACAATCGTCGAGAACCTCGGCGAGGCGCGCCTGGCGCCGCGCCACCAACCCGACGGTGGCGCCACGCCGGGCCAGGATCCGGGCCAGAGCGGCGCCGATCCCCGATGACGCCCCGGTCACGAGCACGCGCGATCCTTCGATCTTCATGGGAGCCCTCCTCCGGTCGGGGCCAGTACAGCACGGGGAGTAGAACACGACCATGGCCATCCTCGACGAGATCCGACGTTTCTGGGACGACGACGCCACCACCTATGACGACGCCTCCGGTCACCATCCCACCAGCCCCGCCGTGCAGGCGGCGTGGACCGCCGCCCTCGAGAGCCTGCTGCCCCCCGCACCGGCGCACGTCCTCGACTGCGGCGCGGGGACGGGGTTCTTGAGCCTGATCGCAGCCCGCCTCGGGCACCGCGTCACCGCCCTCGACCTGTCGCCCGGGATGCTCGACAAATTGCGCGCCGCGGCGGGCGCCGAAGGCCTCGACATCAAGGTCGTGGTGGCCCCTGCTCACGAGCCGCCGCACGAATCCGGGAACGGCTTCGACGCCGTCATCGAGCGCCACCTGGTGTGGACCCTTCCCGACCCCGTCGTCGCCCTACGCGCCTGGCGGGCGGCGGCGCCGGGCGGGCGGCTCGTGGTCGTCGAGTCGTTGTGGGGCCAAGCCGACACCCTCGAGGCGCTGCGCGGACGCGCTTGGCGATTCGTCGACCGCCGACGCGGTACCGCCCCCGATCACCACGGGCCCTATCCCGCCGCGGTACGGAGCGCGTTGCCTCTCGGCACGGGCACCCATCCCCGCGACGTCGCCGAGCTCGTGGCCGCGGCGGGATGGGTGGCCCCCCGCCTGGTGCGACTGCGCGACGTCGAATGGGCGTCGGCGATGGAGCTGCGCCTCCCCGAACGGCTCCTCGGGGTGACCCCCCGCTTCGCCGTCGTGGCCACCTGAACCGGTCAGCCGATCACGCCAGCCCCCGGGGTTTCAGGGGCGCGTCACGTGTGGGACAGACGGGCGAGGTAGGTCTCGAGGGTGGTGTGGCTCACCGGGCCGTGCACGGTGTCGACGATCTTCCCCGTGGCGTCGATGAACACGGTGCCGGGATACCCGACCAGGGTGAACTTCGGTGCCAGGGCGCTGTCGGCGTTGGCACCCACCACGAACGTCACGCCGCTGCGGCGCGCGAAGGACAGGCCGCTGGCGGGATTGTCGTTGCCGTCGACACCGACGAAGACGACGCCGTCACCGGCGGCCTGCGCCTGGCGGGCCACCCGGGCCACCATGGGCAGCTCGGCACGACACGGCGGGCACCACGACGCGAAGAACGTGAGCACGACCGGCTTGTGGGCCTCGGCTCCCGTGAGCGGGTACGACACCGGCCGGCCCCCACCGAGGCGGGGCAGCGAGAAGGCAGGCGCGTTCTGCGAACCGCCCCCGCTGCCGACGGTCAGCCCGACCACGAGTCCCAGCGCCACCACGAGCCCGATGGCGATCGACACCAGCCGACGGCGGCGCCCGGGTTGGGGGGCGTGCCCATCGGTCGAGCTCGAGCCGTCGGGTGGGTCGGGCGCGGCGGGCGCTTCGGTCAATGGAACCGGATGAGCACGTCCCCGGCCATGGCGACGAAGAGCAACGTCAGGTACGTGATCGAGTAGCGGAAAAGGGCCATGGCGGCGCGCGGGCTCTGGTCCCGTCGCAGACGCAGGGCGAACACGACGAAGAGCGCGCCGAGCACGAGGGCACCGGCGAGGTACGTCGCCCCCATGTGCCCCACCCACGCGAACAGCACGGTCACGGCCACGAGCAGCACGGTGTAGACGAGGATCTGGCGCGCCGTGCGGCGCAGGGTGGCTACGACGGGGAGCATGGGCACGTTGGCCGCGGCGTAGTCATCGCGGTAGCGGATGGCGAGGGCCCAGAAGTGCGGGGGCGTCCAGATCACGATGACGGCGAACAGCACCAACGGCGCCCACCCCAGGCGATCGGTGACGGCCGACCATCCCACCAGCACGGGCACCGCCCCGGCGGCGCCTCCGATGACGATGTTCTGGGTGGAGGTGCGCTTGAGCCACAGCGTGTAGACGACGATGTAGAAGGCGGTGGCCGCCACGGCGAGAACCGCCGAGAGCAGGTTGACCCCCGCCCACAGCTCGGCGAAGGCGGCCATCTCGAGCGCGACGGCGAACACCGTGGCGGCTCGGGGCGTGACCTCGCCCGTGACCAGGGGCCGGTGACGGGTCCGGTGCATGACCTTGTCGATGTCCCGGTCGAGCACCATGTTGAGGGCGTTGGCCCCGCCCGCCGCCAGTGACCCGCCCAGGAGCACGAGGCACATGAGCCCCACCGACGGAACGCCGCGTTTCGCCACCAGCATGGTGGGAAGGGTGGTGACGAGAAGGAGCTCGATGATGCGGGGCTTCGTCAACGCCAGGTAGCTGCGGGCTCTCCCCCCGGTCGCGCGCAGGGCGCGGGGCAACGCTGGAGAGAGCGACGACATCGAGCGGAGCCTACGGCGACACACTGCGCCAGACAACGTGGGCCCGGGGTGCGCCACGTCGGGCGTGGCATGACGCGGTCGCGAAGCCCGATGAGGGCGCCCCGGAGGGGGTCTCGGCGCCCCGGTACGATGATCCCCCGGTGCAGCTCCCCGGCGTCACACCTCGGGCCTTCCTGCGCATCACCCAGGTCACGGTGGTGATCGTGGTGCTCAACATCGTCACGGGTGCGGCCGTGCGCCTGAGCGACTCCGGACTCGGGTGTCCCGACTGGCCGACGTGCTCGGAGCACCGGCTCACGCCCCCGCTGTCGCTGCACCCCGCCATCGAGTTCGGGAACCGCCTGGTGGTCGTCGTGCTGTGCATCGCCACGGCCATCGCGCTGGTGGCGGCGCTGCTGCGGGTGCCCCGCCGCCGGGACCTGGTGTGGCTGTCAGCCGGCCTTCTCGGGGGGGTGCTCGGAGAAGCAGTGCTCGGGGCGATCGTCGTCTACACCAAGCTCAACCCCTACGCCGTTATGACCCACTTCATGGTCGGCATCGCCCTGTTGACCGACGCCTTCGTGCTGGCCCTGCGGGCCGGCCGCGCCGGCGCGGTGCGTCCCGTTTCGGGCGCCCGGGACGGCGCGCCGGTCTCGAAGGTCGCCAGCCGGGAACGGTGCATCAGCCAGGTGATGCTCGGCCTGCTGGCCGTGGTGGTCGCCGCGGGCACCGCCACTACCGGGGCCGGTCCCCATGCCGGCGGGCCGGGGGCCAAGCGCCTGCCGATTGCGCTCGAGGACATGGCCCGCATCCACTCCGGCATCGTGCTGTGTCTCGTCGCCCTCACCATCGCCCTCCTCTACCTCCTCGACCACACCTCGGCGCCCAAGTCCGTGCTCGACCGGGCCCGTGTTCTGCTGGGTGCGATGGTCGTCCAGGGCGGTATCGGCTACGTGCAGTACTTCACCCACCTCCCGGCGGTGCTCGTGGGCGTCCACGTCTTCGGGGCCACCGTGGTGTGGATGGCGATGCTGTGGTTCTACGACGGCCTCACGCACCACGACGTCGAGCCCCGTGGTGTCGGCGGGGAGGCCCGAGATGCTCGAGACGACGATCACCGGGCCCGTGCATCGGTGCACGCGGTGGTCGAGCCCGACCGGGCCGACGTCGGGGCCGATGTCGGGGTCGGCGGCGCGACCACCCCCGTCACCCCATGACGGGCCCCGGCACCGAGGTCCAACCCGTCGAGGCCGACGAGCCCACCGGCGGCGAGGACGTGCGCCCCGACCGCCCCTGGCTCGTGATCGTATGGAACGACCCCATCAACCTGATGTCGTACGTCACCTTCGTGTTCCAGAAGCTGTTCGGCTTCAGCCGCGACAAGGCCACCAAGCTGATGCTCGACGTGCACCACAAGGGCCGGGCCGTGGTGAGCTCGGGGCCCCGCGAGCGGGCCGAGCTCGACGTCTTCCGGCTCCACGAGCACGGGCTGTGGGCCACCATGGAGCAGTCGTCGTGAGCAGTCGGCGCCGTTTCGCGCGCGATCGGCACGGCCGGATCCGCCCCGGGCTCGAGGCCCCCGAACGCGACCTGCTGCGGATGCTGCCCCAACAGGCCCGGGAGCTCGTCGACCACGACGACCCCACTTCCCAACGTCTCTTCCCCGTCGCCTATCCCGACGATGCCGCCGCGCAGTCCGACTACAGCCAGATGATGGGGGGCTCGCTGCTCGAGCACCACCAGCACGCCCTCGACACCCTTGTCTCGACGGTCGACAAGACGACCATCGATACCGACGAGCTCAACGGGTGGTTGGGGGCCGTCGAGGTGCTGCGCCTCCTGCTCGGGACCCAGCTCGACGTCAGTGAGGACTTCACCGAGATCGACCGCGCTGACCCGCGCGCCGACCAATTCACCGTCTACCAGTACCTGAGCATGCTCCAGAACGAGATCGTCGACACCCTCGCTGCCGCGCTGCCCCGGGACGGGACGGCGACGTGATCCCGCGGCTGCTCACGATCATGGGATCGGGCGAGACGGCTCCGACCATGGTCAAGGTGCACCGGTCCGTGGTCGAGAAGCTCGGGCCCGGCTCCGGCCCCGGGCTGCTCCTCGACACGCCCTTCGGTTTCCAGACCAACGCCGCGGAGATCGCGTCGAGGGCCGTGACCTACTTCCGTGACAGTGTGGGCGCCACCCTCGAGGTGGCCGGGCTGCGCCGGGCCGCGGACCTCGACGGTCCCGCCGGCGACGCCGTCATCGCCAAACTCGCCGCCGCGCCGTTGGTCTTCGCCGGTCCCGGGAGCCCCACCTATGCCTTGCGGCAGTGGCAGGACACCCTCGTGCCCGGCCTACTGGCCGAGAAACTCGCCCTCGGCGGTGCGCTCACGTTCGCCTCGGCCGCGGCGCTCACCCTGGGGTGCTCGACGGTGCCGGTGTACGAGGTCTACAAGGTGGGCGAGGACCCCCGTTGGGTGCCCGGGCTTGACCTGTTGACCGCCCTCGGCCTCCGGGTGGCTCTCATCCCCCACTACGACAACACCGAGGGCGGCACACACGACACCCGGTTCTGCTACCTCGGAGAGAAGCGCCTGGCCCAGCTCGAGCACGAGCTCCCCGAGGGCGCCTTCGTCCTCGGGGTCGACGAGCACACCGCCCTGTGCATCGACCTCGACGCCGAGCGGGCCGAGGTGGCGGGCCACGGCGGGGTCACGGTTCGCGTTCTGGGCCGTTCCGTCCGGCTCGAGTCGGGTGAGGCGATCCCCCTACGTCGCATCGTGGAGCTGGCCTCCGAATTGGCCGCCGGCCCCGCCCCCGGATCGGCCCCGGTTCCGGACCCCGCCTCTGCCACGACGGCGGGTGGCGCCTCGCTGGCGGGGGCAGAACGGTCCGGGGCGCCCGCCGGCGCCGCCGCTCCTTCGGTCCCCACCGGTGACGGCCCCCCGCTGCTGGGTTCGATCCGCCGTCTCGAGGAGAGGTTTCGCGCCGCGCGGGACGCGTCCGACGTCGCCGCCATGGTCGAGGCCGCGCTGGCCCTCGACGACGAGCTGTGGGCATGGAGCGCGGACACACTCCAGTCCGACGCCCTCGACCGCGGTCGCGCCAGCCTGCGGGCCATGGTGGCCGGGCTCGGGGAGCTGGCCGCGCTCGGGGCGCGCGACCCCGCCGGCATCGTCGGGCCGTTCGTCGAGCTCGCCCTGTCGCTGCGGGACTCCGCCCGCCGTGAGCGCCGGTTCGGGGACGCCGATGCCGTGCGGGACAGGCTCATCGCCCTCGGGGTCGAGATCAACGACAACCCCGACGGCTCGGCCTGGCATCTTCGCGACACCAGCGCATCTCCCTGAGACAACGTGCCCTGCGCCAACGCGCCCGCCTGAGGGTCGCGGGGGACCCTGGTAACCTGCCAAAGCCCTGATCGGTCCAGCCCCCATCGTCTAGTGGCCGAGGACGCCGCCCTTTCAAGGCGGTAACACGGGTTCGAATCCCGTTGGGG
>JGI12269J14319_10000211_pt1 | contig 53729 bp, 44 predicted proteins | sample PeaSoiSIISIP2007_FD_14319 | JGI IMG/M metagenome (IMG submission 14319)
TCCACGAGCCGCTGCTCGGTACCCCGAGGTTCTTCGCCAGGCCGCCGGCGGACGGAACTGACGAGGGGATTCACCAGTGGGCGAGTGACTTCGTTGATGCTGTCCTTGGTCCCGTGTCCGAGAGACCGGACGTAGACCAGTGAACGCCACGCCTTCCCACGAGAGGACCCGGGAGAGCTACGACCTGGTGGCGATGGAGTACCTGGACCACTTTCGGAACGAACTCGATAACAAGCCACTCGACTGTGCTCTGCTGAGCGCGCTGATTGAACAAACGATGGGCGACCTTCCTATTGCGGATCTCGGCTGCGGGCCAGGACATGTGGCGGGATGGCTGGCGGAGCACGGAGCGCGGGCAGTCGGCATCGACCTCTCTGCTTCAATGATCGAGGTCGGGAGCGAGACCTATCCCGATGTCGAGTTCCGTCAGGGTGATCTCCTCTCTCTTCCAGCCACCGATGGGGAGTTCGGAACACTCGTGGCTTTGTACTCCATCATTCACCTCACACTTGAGGAACTACCTGGCGCCTTTGACGAGATGACGCGAATCCTGTCGCCAGGCGGACTCGCGCTCATTGCTTTCCACATCGGATCAGAAGTAAGGCACCTCACGGAGTGGTGGGGCCAAGGGGTGGATCTTGACTTCCAGTTCTTCGAGATCGCCCAGGTCATAGCTCCGATGGAAGATGCGGGATTCGAGGTCGAGGCTCAACTCGAAAGGAAGAACTACCCCGACGAAGTGGCGACGTGCCGCGGATACGTGCTTGCCAGGAGCCCCTCGTTCTGACGGTTACTTCGAGGCCAGTCCTCGTACCAACGTCCCAGGTCTCCGCCGAGGCCCTGAGCCAGCCGGACGATGTTCTGCAGGCTGATGTTGCGCTCACCCCGCTCCACCGAAGACACGTAGGTGAAGTGAAGGCGTACTTCCTCGGCCAGGTCCATCTGACTCAGCCCTAGACGCGCCCTCCGGGCACGGACGCGTGTGTCGAACCACCGCCTCCGGGAGCCTCCCGGCCGTCCGACGCATCGCCGATATCAATGACGATGTGTCTCCAAAGTCCCGGTTTCGCACGCTCTGGTTCCTCATTTTTGACGAGGCAACTGCTTCGGAAAGTGGTCATCCTGGTGCAAGCAGCACAGGCTCTCGCCGACCCCTGCTCGTGACGCTGCCGCTAGTGTGCGTTTCCTTAGGAGATTCCGTTGAGACGCTTTCATGCCACAGCCCTCCGACTGGCAGTCGTGGGTCTGGCAGCACTGTCGCTCGGCACCGCAATGGTGATTGGTGGCCTGGTCCAAGGCTCAGCTGCGCCTGCTTTCGCCAACACGCAGGCCTACGAGCTGTACTGCCCAGGCACGCCCGTGGGCAAGATCGTGCTCAACAACGTGGTGACCACTGGCAAGATCACCCCGGCGTCACCCAACGCTGGCGGGAACTTCAACCTCACCGACTACCAAACAACGGTGAACTTGCCCGCCCCGATCGTGACGGACCTCGCCGCCCTCGGGAACTCCGCCATCGTGGGCACGGCCACCGAGGACATCGACGCCTTCGGGGCAACCCCAGAAAGGATCTCGGGTGGGTCGCTCACCATCGACACGCCCATCCCGAGCCCGGTGCCAGCCATGGGGCTGACGCTTACCCTGCCGAGCGCGCCGTCGACGGTGGGTCCCTTCACGGCTGCGGCCGGGGGCGGGGCCATCACGCTCACAGTCGACCCCACCGTGTCGCTCATCCTGACCGTGTCGGGAACCAACCTGGCCGTCACCTGCAACACGTATCCGAACAACACGGTGGCCACCGGCTTCGTGACCACAGCCCCGTCTGGCGCCGAGGCATCCCCCATACTTGCGACAGCGACGGCCGGATCGGGCAGCACCACCTCACTCCCACCGCCGGGAACCACCGACTTGACCGGTCCCTATGAGTTGTATTGCCCAGGCACGCCAGTGGGCAACCTCGCCATGAACAACGTCGTCACGACTGGGACAATCAGCCCGGCGCCATCAGTCGGCCAGACCTTCGACCTCACCGACTACCAAACAATGGTGACCCTGCCTACCCAGATCGTCACCGCCGCTGCTGCCCTCGGGAACTCCGCCATCGTGGGCACCGCCGCTGTGCAGATCGACGCCACGGGTGCGACTCCATCTCGGATTTCAGCGGGACCTCTTACGATTGACACGCCCATCCCGAGCCCGGTGCCGAGGACGGGGCTGACGCTCAACCTGCCAAACACGCCAAGCACGATTGGACCCTTCACAGCGTCTGGCGGGACCATCACGCTCACAGTCGACCCCACTGTGTTGCTCACCCTGACTGTGTCGGGGAGCAACCTGCCCCTCGTCTGCCACCCCTACCCCAACAACGCGGTCGCCACGGGCATTGTCACCACCGCCCCGTCAGGCGCTGAGGTCTATCCCGTCATTGTCACGGCGACGGCGAAGGCACCAGCGACGGCGCCCTCGGGCGGCAATGCCTCCGAACCAATCGCCTCATACACGACCACCTTCACCAGTAGTCGGACCGGCAGCTCAGGACAGACACCCAGGTTCTTGGAACAGGGACCATGGGCGTTGGGCTGGAGTTACCAGTGCCCCTCCACGGGTAACTTCATTGTTGATGTGAATCAGCCGTCCGATGACCTTACTTCCGATATCGGACCAAACGAACTGGGCACGAACGGCGCTGGCATCGACTACTACACAGACTCGGGCATCTTCAGCCTCTCCGTGATCACCGCGGGATGTACCTGGACGCTCAACGTCGACGGCAGTCTGCCAACCCCAGTGTCGGGCATGGCAGCCGCGCCCTGGGGTAACGGCTATTGGCTCACCGATGCCGGTGGGGGTGTAAATCCACACGGAGGCGCAGAGAACTACGGGTCCATGGCCTTGCAGCATCTCAATGCTCCCGTCACCCACATTGTGTCGACCCGCGACGGCCAGGGCTACTGGCTGGTGGCGTCCGACGGTGGCACGTTCGCCTTCGGCGACGCTCCGTTCTACGGGTCGATGGGTGGCCAGCACCTGAACGCCCCAGTGGTCGACATTGCACCGACCCTTGACGGCCAAGGCTACTGGCTCGTTGCGTCAGACGGCGGGGTCTTCGCCTTCGGAGACGCTGGATTCTACGGGTCGATGGGTGGGCGGCATGTCAACAAGCCCATCATCGGCGTGGCCCCCGACTACGAGACAGGTGGATATTGGTTGGTGGCCTCTGACGGCGGCGTCTTCGCCTTCAATGCGCCATTCTTGGGTTCGATGGGCGGTACTCGCCTAGCCCAGCCCGTGAACGGCATGGCTGCGACTCCTGATGGCGACGGCTACTGGATGGTTGCCTCAGATGGCGGGCTCTTTTCCTTTGGTGATGCCCGGTTCCATGGGTCGATGGGCGGCCAAGCGATCAGTGCCCCCATAGTGGGGATGACTACTGACCTGCTCACTGGCGGGTACTGGCTGGTGGGAGCAGACGGAAGCATCTTCGCATTCAATGCACCGTACTTTGGAGCGGACTAAGACAGCCCCACCAAGGTGACCGAACGATTCTCTGATTCACGAATCGATTCACCGATTCCTGCGAATCGATTCCGATTCCGATTCGGACACCCCCTTTAGTTTAGGGGGTCGGAGGAGAGGAATGTGAGGGCGAGCCATAACCCTGCCCCCTCCCCCACCCGCGCTGGCGGCCTCGCTACCGCCGACGGCGCTCTCGGCGATAGCGGAGCAAGGCCATGATTCGGCGGAAGATGTAGCCCACGTCCACAGTCTATGAGGACGCTCTCGGAGGACGGTCAGGAAGGCGTGGAGGGTGGCGGCCGGTGATGGGCGTGGGCAGCCTCCGATGCTTGGTCCAGGGCGTGCAGGCCTTCCTCGACGGTCAGCAGCGTCGTTGTCTTGAAGGCGCGCACGTCACCACCGCTGCTCAGTGCCATGGACCAGGCAGCAGCGGCACGGTTGTCGGGGAAGTCCACCACTCCGACGAGGTCATAGTCGCCGAAGCAGAAGAAAAGACTCTCGATCGTTCCGCCCAGAGTCTGCGCCGACGGCCGAACCCGCTCGATGACGGTCTGAGGCTCACGGCTCATGGCAGCCCATGCTTCTGGCGTGTAGCCGACCTGCACAAGGTACTTCGGCATGCGAACTCCTCTTCGCCGCGTCCCAACAGTGTAAGCCTTGCGGCGGCCGACATGCCGAGTCGCTCAAGTATCAGGTTCCGGGACGACGAACGGCGCGTGGACAGACTTGGCAGCCTTCTTCTTGGCCTGCTCCTCTCGCCGGTCGTAGCGGGCTGTCGTGGTGACATTGGGCGTGCCCGACGAGCCGCTGGACCACGCTGATGTCTATCCCAGCGTCGAGGAGACGCGAAACCCGCATAAGTCCTAGGAGGAAATCGCACCGCCGATTCAGCCCCTGCCCATGGCGGCCGTTCAGTGGGATTGGGAAGCCGAATCCCGGCGCATGACGCCTTTCCAGGCATATTCCCGCAGGTGAGAAGGCCGAGGGTCGACTTCCTCGTGACGTTCGGCCCTACGAAACCCGCGAGCCCAGGGCATAGGTTCAGATAGACGACATGGCCGGGGAGCCAGGCAGGGGGTCGAGATGAAGGCCAAGGACGCGAGCAGGAAGTTGCCGGTGACGGCCCCAGCAAGCTGCAGCCTGGTGGAAGTGGCGAAGCTCATGGACGAGACGGTGGTGGGCGCCGTCGTCATCGTCGACCACGATAGCAAGCCGATGGGGATCGTGACCGACCGTGACCTGGTGGTGCGGGGACTCGCACGGGGGCTGCCCTCAGACAGCCGGGTGGATGCGATGATGTCGACCGGGATCGTGACGCTCGGTGCGACCGCTGATCTTCGGGAAGCCGTGCGGATCTTCAGCACGCACGCCTTCCGGCGGCTTCCTCTGGTGGAGGAGGGTCGCATGGTCGGCATGCTGACGGTCGACGACCTCCTCATGGACGTGGTATCGGACTTGGCAAACCTGGTGCGGCCGATCACCGGCGAAGTGATCTTCGGTCACCCCGAGCCGACCTTGCCGACAGAGACGACCCTATAGCGATCCTCAAACTGCTCAGAGGCAAGGGATTGTCGCTCCGACTTGCCAAGGAAGTGGTTGACCGAAACCTGCCCGGGAGTGCCAGAGAGGCGAACGACCAGCTGCGGGATGCTGCGATTGAGGGTACCGGCTTGCCGATACTGGACCGCACCCCAACCCCGCCAAGGCCACGGACGGGAAGCGTCTGCACCAACTAGAGCCGGACTCCGCCACGGCTCCCGTCGTCGTGCGCATCTTCGCCGAATATCTTGATGGCAATAGCCCACACTCCATTGCCGAGGGGCTGAACCGAGACGGCATCCCCTCTCCCAGTGGCAACGATCCCGAACGCAACCCCCATCGCCAGTCCAGTCACGGTGCGTGGAGCAAGAGTGCGATCAGGGCTATCCTCCGCAACCCCCGCTACACCGGGTACGAGGTGTGGAACAAGCAACGACGTGACGAAGTCCTACTCGATGTCCAGGATGTCGCCCTGGGCAACACGACCAAGATGCGCTGGAATCCTGATGAACAATGGATCTGGTCCGAGCACCCCGTCCACGAGGCGATCATCGACAGCACTACCTACGAGGCGGTCCTGGCCCGGTTCGCCTCAAGAACCCGTGACCGTGTCCGTCGACAACGCCCCACCCCTCGGCCCTACCTCCTGAGGGGCATCCTTTTCTGTGGCGTTTGCCGCCGTCGGATGCAGGGGAACTGGAATAACGACGTAGCGCACTACCGGTGCCGCTACCCGCAGGAGTACGCACTCACTAGCGTGATCGACCACCCGAAGAACGTGTACCTACGCCAAGACACCGTCGTCCCACGCCTCGACGAGTGGCTGACCGGGATGTTCGACCCGGCCAACATTGACGCCACCTGTGAACAGATGGCCGCTGTCGCCATGGCCGGGAATGAGGGCCAGGAGGCCAAGCGGGTCATGGCCGAGCGCTCCCTGCGGGAATGCGACCGACGGCTGGCCAAGTGCCGGAAACTGCTCTACGAAGGCACCGATCCCAAGATCGTCAGCGAGTGGATCTCCGAGGTGCAGGCCGAACGGCTGGGCGCAGAACGGACAATGGCTACCTTGGCCCCGGCTCCTGCGGTCACGAAAGATGACGTCCGACGGATGGTCGAAGCTGTAGAGGACAAGACCCGCATGTTGGCCGATGCCGATCCGATAACGAAGGCCACCCTGTACGCAGACCTCGGGATCACCCTCACGTACGAACCAGACCGGCGGGTCGTAGTGGTCGAAGCCCAGCCAAGAGAACTGTGGGCGAAAGAACGTGTCGGAGAGGGGACTTGAACCCCTACGCCCTTGCGGGCACTAGCCCCTCAAGCTAGCGCGTCTGCCTATTCCGCCACTCCGACGTGGGCGCGCCTTTTCGGCGCACCCCGAGGGACTCTAGTCGGAGCGTCGGTCAGGTCCCGGACGTCGAGGTGGTGTGCGCCGGCGCCGGTTCGAGCCGGGCCCACACCCGCATGTTCGTGACCGGCCCGAGGCCCCCGGGGTCGTCGGTGACACCCGACAACGATGCCGACCACACGAGCAACGTGGGCTCGGCGAACAGCGGCAAGGTGGGCATGGCCGTCCACAGGTCCTGGTCGATCTGGCGATAGATGGCCTGCGCCTGCGGTGGCGCAAGCTGCTGCACGGCCTGGGTGAACAGGGCGTCGATGTGCGGATCGTCGAAACCCGACCAGTCCTCGGACACCGCGCCGCCGGTCACCACCGGCGACGTCGAGAACGCCGCGCCCATGGCGCTCTCGTAGGCGCCGCCGTCGACGGGGACGATGGCGAGGTCGAACGCCCCCGTCGGCAGGACCGTGCCGAGCAGCTGGGCCCCCGGCACGGGATCGGTCTCGACACCGACGCCCGCCGCCTCGAGCTGCGCCGCCAGGACGGGGCCCGCCGCCGCCGACCACGGGTCGTCACTCGCCCACGCCAGCGTCAGGTCGAGGGGCGCCCCGTGGTATGTCCACGCCCCGAGGGCTCCGGGGGCGAGCCCCCCCTGCTGGAGGAGATGGTCGGCCGTGACGAGGTCCTGCTTCTCGTAGCCGGTGGCGTCGTCGTCGTAGCCCGGCTCGAAGTTGGGATAGAGGTGGTCGTTGTCTTCCCACACCAGGTGGTTCTCGGGTTCGCCGACGGCGGTGACGAGGGTGGCCCGGTCGACGGCGTGGGCGATGCCCTGGCGCACGGCGGCCGAGTCGAGTGGGGGCTGGTGCACGTTGAACTCGAGCTGCACCATGCGCGTCCCCAGCTGCGACTCACTCTGCACCCCGGGGTCCGACGACACCTGGGCCAGGACCGAGGGGTCGAAGGCGCTCGGATAGGCCACCTGGACCTGCCCGCCCGCCACGGCCGAGGCCACGGTGGCGTCGGGAACCGCCCGCACCACCACCTGGTCGAGCGCCGGCGCCCCGGCCCACCACCGCGGGTTGCGACCGAGGGTGATGGAGACCCCGGGTTGCCATGCCACGACCTCCCACGGGCCCCCCGACACGAGCACGGTCGGGTCGTAGTGGTCGAAGCCCGTGTTCCACCCCACGTGCTCGGCCACGTGCGCCGGGAGCAGGTCGTCGAACAGAGAAGCCCAGTCGGCGAAGGGGGTCTTGAACACCACCGTCACCGTGCGTCGATACCCGAGCGTGGAAGCCACCGAGTCCGGTGTGCCGTCGACGTCGAGGGACCCGCCGCGTTGCGACTGCCAGGCGTAGACGAAGTCGTCGGCGCTGATGGGGACGCCGTCGGACCACAGCGCCCGGGGATCGATCTGGTACACGACGGTCTGGGGGTCCACGCTGATGACCTCGGCGCTGTCCACCACGTCGGTGTCGAGCTGGGGCGAGAGCCCGGGCAGGACCCGGAAGACCTGGGCCCACACCGCGCTGGCGATCATGCGCCCCGCCGGCGTGTCCCCCGCCACGGTGTGGTCGTTGAGCGTCACCGGTACCTGGTCGAGCCCGAGCGTGACGGTGCCCCCCTGCGCCGCCACCAACGGCGGGGCGAGCGACGCCCCCGCTCCGGCGCTGCCCGGACCGGACGAGCCCGCCGCCGCGGTCGGACCGCATGCCGCTCCGAGGAGGCAGACCAAGCCGACCACGGCCCCGGAGAATCGCCTGGGCGCCGGGTCGGGCCGCGGGCGACGACACGCGGCCACGAACGACCCGACCCGCCGCCTCCGTCGGCCGGCGGCGCCGGCCGTCACTGCACGCGGAGAGCCAGGGTCACGGTGGTGAAGGTGAAGATCACCGCGACGGTGATCGTGATGCGGTCGAGGTTCTTCTCGACCACGGTCGAGCCGGACGCCGCCTGGCCCACCGAACCACCGAACATGTCCGACAGGCCGCCCCCCTTGCCGGAGTGCATGAGGATGAGGAACACCAGTGCCAGCGACACCAGGATGTGGAGCACCAGGATGGCGATGGTCAGCACACGGTCCTCCTCGGGGCGGTCAGACCCGGCAACGCTACCAAGGGCCGGCGCTCACCGGCGGGCGGCCACGGCCCCCGCCGCGGCCTGGACGATGGCGCAGAAGGTGGCGGCGTCGAGGCTGGCCCCCCCGACCAGGGCGCCGTCCACGTCGGTCTGGCCCATCAGCTCGGCGGCGTTCTCGGGCCGCACCGAGCCCCCGTACTGGATCCGGAGCGCCCCGGCCGCATCGTCCCCCGCCAGCGCAGCCACCTCGCCCCGGATGTGGGCGCAGGCCGCCTGGGCGTCCTCGGCCGTGGCCGTACGCCCCGTGCCGATGGCCCAGATGGGCTCGTAGGCCACCACCAGGCCGGCCACCTGCTCGGCCGCCATCCCAGTCAAGGCCGCGGTGAGCTGGGCCGACAGCCGGGCCTCGGTCTCGCCGTCCTCGCGTTCCTCCTCGGTCTCCCCCACGCACACCACGGGGGTCATGCCGTGGCGCAGCACGGCCCGCAGCGTCAGCGCCACCACCTCGTCGGTCTGGCCGAAGAACTGCCGGCGCTCGGAGTGGCCCACGATCACGAAGGTCACGCCCAGGCGGGCCAGCATGGGCGGCGCCACCTCGCCGGTGAAGGCGCCCTGGTCGTCGTGGTGGCAGTGCTGGGCCCCGAGGGACACCGGGATCGACCGGTCCTCGATGACGGTCTGCACCGAGCGCAGGCTGGTGAACGGGGGGTGCACCGACACGTCGAGAGAGGCCACGTCGGCCGGGCCCAGGCGCAGCCCCAGGTCCTGCACGGTCCGGATGGACTGCAGGTGGTCGTGGTGCATCTTCCAATTGCCGCTCACGAGCAGGCGCCGGCGTCCGGCGGCGGGGGCGGCCACCTCAGGACACAGCCGGGGCGTTGGGCGCGCCGCGCAGGGCCTCGAGTCCGGGCAGGTCGCCGTGCTCGAGGAGCTCGAGCGAGGCGCCGCCCCCGGTCGAGACGTACCCGACCTCGTTGCCCAGGCTCATGTGGTCGAGCGCGGCCACCGTGTCACCGCCCCCCACCACGCTGAAGCCCTTCGTCTCGGCTGCCGCCGTGGCCAGGGCCCGCGTCCCGGCGGCGAAGCGATCGTCCTCGAACGCCCCCATGGGTCCGTTCCAGAACACCGTCCCGGCGTCCGTCACGACGTCGGCGAAGGTGCCCGCGCTCTCGGGGCCGATGTCGAGGCCCCGCCAGCCGTCAGGGATCTCGAGCCCGTACATGCGGACCTCGCCCCGCCCGGCCGTGTCCTCGCCCACCGTCCCCCCGGGCGCCAGCGCCACCACGTCGGTGGGGAGCAGGATGCGGTCCCCCGCCTCGGCCAGCAGAGCCCGGCAGTCCTCCACGTGGCCGGCGTCCACGAGCGATGCGCCCACCCGGTGCCCCTGGGCCGACAGGAAGGTGAAGGCCATGCCCCCGCCCACCACCAAGGTGTCCACCCGGGTGAGCAGCGACCGCAGGACCCCCAGCTTGTCGGCCACTTTGGCCCCGCCCACCAGCGCCACGAAGGGCCGGGCGGGGGCGACGAGGAGGCTGCCCAGGACCTCGACCTCGCGGGCGAGCAGCCGGCCGGCGGCCGACGGCAACCGGGCGGGCGGCCCCACGATGGAGGCGTGGGCCCGGTGCGACGAGCCGAAGGCGTCGTTCACGTAGGCGGAGAACCCGTCCACCAGGGCGTCGACGAAGGCGGGGTCGTTGCCCTCCTCGCCCGGGGAGAAGCGCAGGTTCTCGAGCAGGTCCACGCCGGGGGCCAGCTCGGCCAGGCGCTCGCGCACCGGGGCCACGTCGAACCGGGCGTCGACCTTCCCTTTGGGCCGGCCCAGGTGCGAGCAGGCCGTGACCTCCGCCCCGTGCTCGCGCAGCCACCTCAGCGTGGGCAGGGCCGACCGGATGCGGAAGTCGTCGGCCACCATCGGCCGCTCGCCGGGCAGGTGTCCGATGGGGACGTTGAAGTCCACCCGGACGAGGACGCGCCGGCCGCTCAGGTCGGGGAGATCCTCGAGCAGGGGCAGGCCCGCGAGCGGCCCCGACGAAGCTCTGGATACGCCGGTCACGACGGCACCGCCTCTCCCGCCCCCTCAGCGGGGGACGCGACCGGCCGCGCCCACCAGGCCGACCAGGTCGACCAGGCGGTTGGCGTAGCCCCACTCGTTGTCGTACCACCCTTGCACCTTCACCAGGGTGCCGTGGTCCTCCACCGCCATGACCATGGTCAGGCCGGCGTCGAAGATGCACGAGGCGGCGTTGCCGACGATGTCGGAGGACACGATGGGGTCCTCGCAGTACTCGAGCACGGCCGCCAGCGGCCCCTCCTCGGCGGCGAGGCGGAAGGCGGCGTTCACCTCCTGGACCGTGACGGCGCCGGGGACGAGGGCGGTGAAGTCGGTGATCGACCCGTCGCGCACCGGCACCCGCAGGGCGGTCCCGTCCAGGCGTCCCTGCATGTTCGGGAGCACGAGCCCGGTGGCCCGGGCCGCCCCGGTCGACGCCGGCACGGTGTTCTCGGCCGCCGCCCGGGCCCGGCGCAGGTCCTTGTGCGCCAGGTCGAGCAGGTTCTGGTCGTTGGTGTAGGCGTGGACGGTGGTCATGAGGCCCCCGTGGATGACGAAGGCGTCGTCGACCACCTTCACCATGGGGGCGAAGCAGTTGGTGGTGCACGAGGCGTTGGACACCACCTCGTGGCGGGCGGGGTCGAAGGTGTCGTCGTTGACGCCCATGACGAAGGTGGCGTCCACCCCCGTGGCCGGGGCCGAGATGATCACACGCTCGGCGCCCCCCTCGAGGTGGGCGGCGGCGTCGGCCCGGTCCGTGAACCGGCCCGTCGACTCCACCACCACCTGCACCCCGAGCTCGCCCCAGGGCAGCGCCTTCGGCTCGCGCTCGGCCAGGACGCGGATGCGCTCGCCCGCCACCACGATGTGGTCGCCCTCGGCCCGCACCTCGGCGCCGAAGCGCCCGTGGGTGGTGTCGTAGCGCAGCAGGTGGGCGTTGGTGACAGCGTCGGTCAGGTCGTTGACCGCCACCACCTGCACGTCTGCTCCCTGGGCCCGGGCGGCGCGCAGGAAGTTGCGCCCGATGCGCCCGAAGCCGTTGATGCCCACTCGAATCGTCATCGGCCCTATCCGACCAGACGGCCGAGGGCCGCCGCCAGTCTTTCCGGATCATGGGCCAGGCCGTTGGCCTTGGCCAACGGGGCGACCACCACGGCGACGTCCAGGTGGCCCAGGTCGATGGCGGCCGGATCGGCCAGCACCACGTCCACCGGGACCCCGTGAGCGGCCAGGGCGGCCACATGGGCGGCCACGTCGAACCCGGCCGTCTCCTCCCCCTCGGGCCGCAGGTTGGCCACGTACACCCGCCGCCCCGGCGAGCGCCGGACGGCCTCGGCGATGCCGGGCACGGCCACGGCCGCCAGCACGCTCGTGAACAGCGAGCCCGGACCCACCACCACCTGGTCGGCCCGGGCCAGGGCGGCCAGGGCCACGGGCGACGCCGGCGGGTCGCGCGGCACGAGGGAGACCCGGTGGATGTGGGCGGTGCGCATCACCGCCGTCTGGCCCTCGATCTCCCCGGCGTCGGCCTCGGCCTTGAGCACCACCGGCTCGGTGGCGGCCGGCACCACCCGGCCCACCGCCCCGAGCAGCCTGGCCACCTCGTCCAGGCCGGTCTGGGGATCGCCGCACGAGGCCAGCAGCCCGGCGATGACCAGGTTGCCCAGGGCGTGGCCGGTGAGCTCGTCGGCGTCGAAGCGGTGCTCGAACGCCCCCGCCAGGGCGGAATCGTCCTCGGCCAGCGCCACCAGGCATTTGCGCAGGTCGCCGGGTGGGATGATGCCCAGCTGGCGCCGCAACCGGCCCGACGAGCCCCCGTCGTCGGCCACCGACACGATGGCGGTCAGCTCGCCCGCGTAGCGTCGGCCGGCCCGCAGGGTCGCCGCCAGCCCGTGGCCGCCTCCCACGGCCACCACCCGGGGACCGTTCTCCCTCACCGGTGCATCTCCCTCACCGCTCGTTCCCCCTCACCGCTCGTTCTCCCTCACCGGTCGATGTCCCGGTGGATGACGGCGGGGTGGGTGCCGCGGGTCTGGAGGCGGCGGGCCAGCTCCTCGGCCAGCACCACCGAGCGGTGGCGCCCGCCCGTGCACCCCAGGGCGATGGTCAGGTACGACTTGCCCTCCTCCTCGAAGGCGGGCAGGAGCGTGCCCACCAGGTCGTCCACCCGGTCGAGGAAGGCGTGGGTGGCCTCGCCGGACATGACGTAGTCCCGTACAGGCTGGTCGAGACCCGACAGAGGGCGCAGCTCCTCCACCCAGTGGGGGTTGGGGAGGAACCGGCAGTCGAACACGAGGTCGGCATCGAGGGGCAGGCCGTGCTTGTACCCGAACGACACCACCGAGGTGCGCATGCCCGGCTCGGAGTCGTCGCCGAAGAGGTCGAGGACCCGCTGGCGCAATTGGTTGACATTGAGCTCGGCCGTGTCCACCACCACGTCGGCGCGCTCGCGCACGGGCTCGAGCATGCGCCGTTCGTGGGCGATGGCCTCGGCCACCTGGCGCTCGCCGATGGGGTGGCGCCGGCGCGTTCCCTCGAACCGCCGCACCAGCACGTCCTGGGGGGCGTCGAGGTAGACGAGGCGCACACGGTGGCCCTGGGCCCGCAGCGCGTCCATGGCCGGCAGGGCGTCGTCGACCCGGGCGCCGCCGCCTCGCCCGATGACGAGGGCCACCCGCTGCTGGGGGGAGCCGGGCCGGCCCACCACCTCGGCCACCTCGGACAGCAGCGAGGGGGGCATGTTGTCGATCACGTACCAGCCGGCGTCCTCGAGGGCCGCCCCGGCGGTGGAGCGCCCCGCCCCGGACATGCCGGTGATGAGGACGTAGTCGCTCACCGCCGGCCCCCCGTCACCGCTCCGTCTCCCACGCGACCATCCTCCCCCACCCCGCTCGCCTAGCGCGGCACGGCCGGCACCGGGGTCCGGTCCCGGCGCGGGGGCACGGCGTGGAGATGGGCGTGCACCGCCTCGGCCACCGTGTCGGGGAGCCAGGGCAGGGCCCTGAGCTCCCCCACCGAGGCGGCCCGCACCGCCCGCACGCTGCCCATCTCCCGCACCAGGCGAGCCCGGCGGGCGGGGCCCAGGCCGGGCACGCCCTCCAGGGCGCTCCGGGTCATCCGGCGTCCCCGCAGCTGGCGGTGGTAGGAGATGGCGAAGCGGTGCGCCTCGTCGCGCACCCGCTGGAGGAGGAACAGGGCCTCGGACCCCCGGGGCACGGACACGGGGTCGGGGCGCCCGGGCACGAACACCTCCTCGAACGTCTTGGCCAGGGCGGCCACCGGGATCTCGTCGGCCAGGCCCAGGTGCTCGAGGACCCGCACCCCCACGCCGAGCTGACCCTTGCCCCCGTCGAGCAGGAGGAGCTGGGGCGGGTAGGCGAAGCGCCGTGCCCGGGCGCTGCCGGCCACGGCCGTCTCCCCCCGGGTCTGGTCCCGGGCCTCGATGAGGGCGGTGAGGCGGCGGGTGAGGACCTCCTCCATGGCCGCGTAGTCGTCGTTGCCGGGCACGTTGCGCAGCCGGAAGCGGCGGTACTCGGACTTCCGGGGCAGGCCGTCCTCGAGCACCACCATCGATCCCACGTAGTCGGTGCCCTGCAGGTGGCTCATGTCGTAGCACTCGATGCGCAGCGGGGCCTGGGCCAGACCGAGCACCTGGCGCAGCGACTCGAGGGCGCGGGCCCGGCTGTCGTGGTCCGAGGCCCGCCGCAGGCGGTGGCGGGTGAGCTCCTCCCCGGCGTTGCGGGTCACGGTCTCGAGCAGGGCCCGCTTCCCGCCCCGCAGGGGGACGCGGAGGGCCACCGCCCCACCCCGGCGGTCCCCCAGGAAGGCCTCGTACAGGTCGGGCTCGTCGGGCAGCTCGGGTACGAGCACCTGCCGGGGCACGCCTGGGGCGGCCGGCCCCTCGGTCCCCCACGAGCGGAGGTCCCCCGCCCCCGACGTCCACCCCGAGCTGTCGCGGCCCCGCACCCGGGCCCCGTCCCGCTCGAGCCGGACCTCGGGCTCGGCGTCGGCGTAGAGCTCCTCGAGCACGCGCCCCACCAGCTGGGAGCGCGACAGCTCCTCCACCTTGTCCACCACGAAGGCCCGGCGGCCCACCACCCGGCCCCGGCGGACGTGGAAGACGCACACCGCCGCCTCGAGGGCGTCCTCGTCGATGCCCACCACGTCGAGGTCCTCGGGACGGTCGGTCACCACCTGCTGGCGCTCGCACGCCAGGCGCAGGGTGTGGAGGCGGTCGCGCAGCCGGGCGGCCCGCTCGAAGTCGAGGTCCTCGGCGGCGGACTGCATCTCGGCCTCGAGCCGGTGCTCGACCTCGTCGGTGTCGCCGGCCAGGAAGGCCATGAGGTCCGCCACCATGACGTCGTAGCGCCCGCGGTCGACCGCCCCGATGCACGGGCCCGAGCAGCGCTCGATGTGGAACAGCAGGCAGGGCTTGCCCAGCTTGACGTGGCGGTCGAGCTTGGCGTCCGAGCACGTCCGGACCTGGAACGTGCGCAGCAGCAGGTCGAGGGTGTCGCGGATGGCGCCCACGTGGGCGTAGGGCCCGAAGTAGCGCACCCCCGGCCGCCGCCTTCCCCGCACCACGGCGGCCCGGGGCCACTCGTCGGCCAGGGTCACCGCCATCGACGGGTAGGACTTGTCGTCGACCAGGCGGATGTTGAACCGGGGGCGGTGGCGCTTGATGAGGGCGTACTCGAGGAGGATGGCCTCCACCTCGTTGGCCACCTGGATCCACTCCACCCGGTCGGCCAGGGCCACCATCTGGGCGGTGCGCGCCGGCAGGGTGGCCGGGTCGGCGAAGTAGTTCGACAGCCGGCTGCGCAGCGACTTCGCCTTGCCCACGTACAGGACCCGGCCCTGGGCGTCGAGGAACTGGTAGGAGCCGGGGGTGTCGGGGATCGACCCCGGGACCGGGCGGTTGCGCACCCCCTTACTGTGCCGTGCCGGCCGCACCGGCCGGGTCATCGAGCACGGGGTCATCGAGCACGGGGTCATCGAGCACGGGGTCGTCGAGCACGGGGTCATCGAGCACGGGCCGGCGCCGGGCGCGTACAATCGAAGGTGAGCGCCGGCCTGGTATCCCGGCGTACATACCGCTCCGAGGCCGACAACCCCGCGGATGGGCGACCAGGCTGTCCCCGCCGGCCGTGAACCGGAGTGCTCCCCGAAGGGGGTCCGACCATGTTCCGGTTGCAGCGGGCGCTCCCCGAGCGCTACGTCGACGCGTCACCCGACCAGCTCGCCACGTGGGTGGCTCAAGCCAAGGAGAGCCTCGCGCCGCGCCTGCTCGTGCTCGGGCACCACTACCAGCGCGACGAGGTCATGCGCTTCGCCGACGCCCGTGGCGACTCGTTCGGCCTGTCGCGCATCGCCGCCGACCGGCGCGACGCCGACTACGTGGTGTTCTGCGGCGTCCACTTCATGGCCGAGTCGGCCGACGTCCTCACCGCCCCACACCAGCAGGTGATCCTCCCCGACCTCAACGCCGGGTGCTCCATGGCCGACATGGCCGACATCGACGCCGTGGAGGAGGCCTGGGAGTCCCTGGCCACGGTGACCGACGTCGAGCGCGTCGTACCCGTGACCTACATGAACTCCGCCGCGTCCCTGAAGGCCTTTGTGGGCCGCCACGGCGGGGCGGTGTGCACCTCGTCGAACGCCCGGGCGGTGTTGCGGTGGGCCCTCGATCCCGACGGCACCGGCACCGCCCAGGGGGAGAAGGTGCTCTTCTTCCCCGACCAGCACCTGGGGCGCAACACCGGCTACCAGCTGGGGTGGGGGGCGCCCGACATGCGGGTGTGGGACCCGCGCCTCGACCTGGGCGGGCTCGACGACGCCGACGTCAAAGAGGCGACGCTGCTGCTGTGGAAGGGGCACTGCTCGGTGCACCAGCGCTTCCGACCCGCGCACGTGGCGGCCTTCCGGGCCGAGCACCCCGGGGGCATGGTGGTGGTGCACCCCGAGTGCGCCCACGACGTGGTCGAGCTGGCCGACGAGGTGGGATCGACGGACTTCATCATCCGTGCCGTCGACGAGGCACCGCAAGGCGCCGTCATCGGCGTCGGCACCGAGATCCACCTGGTGAAGCGGCTCGACGACGAGCACCCCGGCAAGACGGTGATGTCGCTCGACCCGCTCGTGTGCCCGTGCTCCACCATGTTCCGCATCGACGCCGCCCACCTGTGCTGGGTGCTCGAGAACCTGGTGGACGGGGTGGTCGTGAACCGGATCACCGTCGACCCCGACACCGCCCGGTGGGCGCGCCTGGCGCTGCAGCGCATGCTCGACATCACCTGACCTGCACCCGCCACCCGGCCGGAACGGGGTTGCGACGTCGTCGCTCAGTCCCCGGGCCCGTCGGTCAGGTCGGGGGCGAAGGGCCACTCCTCGAAGGCCGCACAGCGCCCACCAGCGGCGAAGCGCAGCACCCACAGGTCGCGCCACGACGCCCGAGCCGGGACCGGTGCCGCCCCGTACTCCACGAACACCCGCACCACGGCGGTGTCGCCGTCCACGGCCACCACCTCGCTCGACATGGTGAACTCCTCGTCGGGACCGTCGCGCTCGGCCTCCCAGAACCGGGCCAGCTCGACGAGGCCCCGCACCGGCTCGGCCCACGGTGAGGGCGAGTACGTCACGTCAGGGGTGAACAGCTCGGCCAGCCGGGCCGTGCCCGGCGACCGCCACTGCTCCTCGTAGATCTGGATCCACCGGGCCACGCGGTCGCGCCGGACGACCGCCATCATCCGGCCCGACGCCGCCGGGCACCGGCCGGACGGGCCGCGGCGGTGCGCGACACCCCCCGCGACGCCTTCGATCCTCCGGCCGCCCGGGGCGTGGCCGACCCGGTGGCGCTGCGGCGGGCCGCGGCCCGGGGTGCGGCGCGCTGCGCCCCCGCTGCCGTCCGGGATGCCGCCCCCTTGGGCGCAGTCGTGCGGGATCCGGCACCCTTGGGCGCCGTCGTGCGGGATCCGGCACCCTTGGGCGCCGTCGTGCGGGATGCGGCACCCTTGGGCGCCGTCGTGCGGGATGCGGCACCCTTCGGCGCCGTCAGGGCGCGCCCGGCGGCCTTCGACGCCGCCGTGCGGGTGGCGCCACGCTTCGGCGCCGTGGCCCCGGTGGCGGCCCTGGTCGCGGATCGCGTCGTGGCCCGGGTCGTGACCGGGGAGCGCCGGGCCCTACCCCGGGGTGCCACGGGTGCCGGCCCGACCTGGCGATCGAGCACGGGGGCCAGAACCTCGCCCGTGTAGCTCCCGGGCATGGCCGCCACGTCCTCGGGCGTGCCCTCGACCACGACGTGTCCACCGCGCTCGCCCCCTTCGGGCCCGAGGTCGACGATCCAGTCGGCGGTCTTGATGACGTCGAGGTTGTGCTCGATGACGATCACGGTGTTTCCCTGGTCCACGAGCCGCGACAGCACCTCGAGGAGCTTGCGCACGTCGTCGAAGTGCAGGCCCGTGGTGGGCTCGTCCAGGACGTACAGCGTGTGGCCCGTGGAGCGGCGCGACAGTTCCGACGACAGCTTGACCCGCTGGGCCTCGCCCCCCGACAGGGTGGGTGCGGGTTGCCCGAGGCGGATGTAACCGAGCCCCACGTCCACCAGCGTCTGCAGGTGACGGGCGATGGTCGGCTGGTTGGCGAAGAACGACAGCGCCTCCTCGCACGACATGTCGAGGACGTCGCCGATGTTCTTGCCCTTGAAGGTCACCTCGAGCGTTTCGCGGTTGTAGCGGGCGCCGCCGCACACCTCGCAGGGGACGTACACGTCGGGCAGGAAGTGCATCTCGATCTTGATGGTGCCGTCGCCGGCGCACGCCTCGCAGCGCCCGCCCCGCACGTTGAAGGAGAACCGGCCCGGCTGGTACCCGCGCACCTTGGCTTCGGGCGCCTGGCTGAAGAGCCGGCGCACGTGGTCGAACAGCCCGGTGTAGGTGGCCGGGTTGGACCGGGGCGTGCGTCCGATGGGCGACTGGTCGATGTCGACCACCTTGTCCACGTACTCGACGCCGTCGATGGCCTTGTGCTGACCGGGCGTGGTGCGGGCCCGGTGGACCTGACCCAGCATGGACCGGAGCAGGATGTCGTTGACGAGCGTCGACTTGCCCGATCCCGACACCCCCGTCACCGCCACCAGGCACCCGAGGGGGAAGGCCACGTCGATCCCCTGCAGGTTGTGCTCGCGCGCGCCGCGCACCACCAGCTGGTCGCCCGACCCCGAGCGGCGTTTCTCCGGCACGGGGATGGTGCGCTCCCCCGCCAGGTAGCGACCGGTCACCGAAGCCTCGGTGGCCAACAGCCCCGGCACCGGCCCGCTGTAGACGACCTCACCGCCGTGCTCCCCGGCCCCGGGACCGATGTCCACCACGTGGTCGGCCTCGCGGATGGTCTCCTCGTCGTGCTCGACCACGATGACGGTGTTGCCCAGGTCGCGCAGGCGCACCAGCGTGTCGAGCAGCCGGCGGTTGTCCCGCTGGTGCAGGCCGATGGAGGGCTCGTCCAGCACGTACAGCACGCCCACCAGTCCCGATCCGATCTGGCTGGCGAGGCGGATGCGCTGTGCCTCTCCCCCCGACAGCGTGGCCGTGCCCCGGGCCAACGACAGGTAGTCGAGGCCCACGTCGAGCAGGAAGGTGAGCCGGGCCCGGACCTCACGCAGCACCCGGTCGGCGATGAGGTGCTCGCGCTCGGACAGCTCGAGGGTGGCGATCTCCGCCGACGAGCGGGCGATCGACAGGCTGCACAGCTCGTAGATGTTGCGGCCGCCCACGGTGACGGCCAGCGACTCGGGCTTGAGCCGCGCCCCCCCGCACACCGGGCAGGGCACCTCGCGCATGTAGGCCTCGGCCCATTGCCGCACCGAGTCCGAGTCGGCGTCGCGGTGGCGGCGCTTCAACCACGGCACCACCCCTTCGAAGTGCGACGTGAACGAGCGCTGGCGGCCGTAGCGGTTGCGGTAGCGGACCTGCACCTGGCGCTCGTCCGAGCCGAACAGCAGGATGCGGCGCGCCTTGGCCGACAGCTTGGACCACCGGGTGGTGGTGGAGAAGCCGTACTGGTCGGCCACCGCCTCCACGATCCGGTCGAACCACCGGCTGTGACCCCCGCTCCAGGGCGTGATGGCCCCTTCGGCCAACGAGAGAGTGGGGTCGGGGACGACCAGGTCGGGGTCCACCTCGAACTGCGTCCCCAGCCCGTCGCACGCCGGGCACGCGCCGTAGGGCGAGTTGAAGGAGAAATTGCGCGGCGCCGGCTCCTCGAACGAGAGCCCGCAGTGGGTGCAGGCCAGGTGCTCGGAGAAGGTGATCAGCTCCTCGGTGCCGTCCTCNCCGATGACGCCGATCTCGGCGATGCCGTCGGCGAGGCGCAGCGCCGTCTCCATCGACTCCGTCAGGCGCTGGCGGATGTCGTTGCGCCGAACCAGCCTGTCGACCACCACCTCGATGGTGTGTTGCTCGTAGCGGGCCAGGGTGAGGGCGCCGCGCTCGGACAGCTCCACCACCTCCCCGTCCACCCGGGCCCGGACGAAGCCCTGCTTGGCCAGGTCGTCGAGAAGGGCCTCGTACTCGCCCTTGCGGCCCCGCACCACCGGGGCGAGAACCTGGAAGCGGGCCCCCTCGGGGAGGTCGAGGATGCGGTCGACGATCTGCTGCGGGGTCTGGCGGGCCACCGGGCGCCCACAGGTCGGGCAGTGGGGCCGGCCCACCCGGGCGTAGAGCAGGCGCAGGTAGTCGTAGATCTCGGTGACGGTGCCCACCGTCGAGCGGGGGTTGCGGCCGGCCGATTTCTGGTCGATGGAGATGGCGGGCGACAGGCCCTCGATGAAGTCGACGTCGGGCTTGTCCATCTGGCCCAGGAACTGCCGGGCGTACGACGACAGCGACTCGACGTAACGGCGCTGCCCCTCGGCGTAGATGGTGTCGAAGGCGAGCGAGGACTTGCCCGATCCGGACAGGCCGGTGAAGACGATGAGACGGTCACGCGGCAGGTCCAGTGAGACATCACGGAGGTTGTGCTCACGCGCACCGCGGATCACCAGCTGGTCGGCCATCGGGGCGAGACTACCGGCGGCGCGCCGGCCCGGGGACACGGCGCTTCGCCCCCCGTCAGGCAGTCGGTACGGGGGCGGGCGTCGCCGGGACGGCGGGCGTCCCGTCCGCCTCGGCCAGGGCGAGGCGCAGCTCGGCGATGTCGTCGCGCAGCAGGGCGGCCTCCTCGTAGCGCAGCTCCGACGCGGCCAGCCGCATCTCCTGGTCGAGCCGCACCACCAGGCGCTGCAGCTCGTCGACGGGCAGGTCGGAGACGTCGGCCATTTCGTCGGCGGCGGTGACGCCACCCGGGAGCCGGCGCCCGCCCACGCCGTCGCGCCGGGGCCCGCGACCGGGCCGGACCGTCACCCCCGGACGGTGGCGCCCGCCCCGGCTGCCCGGACCGGAACCGCTGGGGGCGCTGCCGGCCGGCCGGATGCGGGACAGGATGTCGGTCACGGCTTTGCGCACGGTGGTGGGGTTGATGCCGTGCTCGGTGTTGTAGGCCTGCTGGAGGGCCCGGCGGCGCTGGGTCTCGGAAATGGCCTCGCGCATGGCGTCGGTGATGGTGTCGGCGTACAGCACCACCCGGCCGTCGACGTTGCGGGCGGCGCGGCCCATGGTCTGGATGAGCGAAGAGGCGGAGCGCAAGAAGCCCGTCTTGTCGGCGTCGAGGATGGCCACCAGCTGGACCTCGGGCAGGTCGAGGCCTTCGCGCAGGAGGTTGATGCCGACCAGGACGTCGTACTCCCCCATGCGCAGGTCGCGCAGCAGCTCGATCCGGGTGATGGTGTCGATGTCGGAGTGCAGGTAGCGCACCCGGACACCCAGCTCGAGGAGGTAGTCGGTCAGGTCCTCGGCCATCTTCTTGGTGAGCGTGGTGACGAGCGAGCGCCCCCCCGCCTCCGAAGCCTTGTGGATGCGCTCGAGCAGGTCGTCGATCTGGCCCGTGGTGGGCTGCACGACGACCTCGGGGTCGACCAGGCCGGTGGGTCGGATGACCTGGTCCACCACCTGTGTCGACACACCGAGCTCGTAGGCGGCCGGTGTGGCCGACAGGAAGATGACCTGGCCCACCTTGGCGTCGAACTCCTCGAAGGTGAGGGGCCGGTTGTCGAGCGCCGACGGCAGCCGGAACCCGTGCTCCACCAGGGTGGACTTGCGCGACCGGTCACCCTCGAACTGGCCGTGGATCTGTGGGACGGCCACGTGGCTCTCGTCGATCACGGTGATGAAGTCCGCGGGGAAGAAGTCGAGCAGGGTGTGCGGCGCCTCCCCCGGCCGACGACCGTCGAGGTGGCGGCTGTAATTCTCGATGCCGTTGCACACCCCCACCTCGGCCAGCATCTCGAGGTCGTGCTCGGTCCGCAGGCGCAGGCGCTGCGCCTCGAGCAGCTTGCCCGCAGCCTGCAACTCCGAGAGGCGCTGGCCCAGCTCGGCCTCGATGGTGCCCACGGCCCGGTTGATGGTCTCGTCGGCCGCTACATAGTGGGTGGCGGCGAACACCACCAGCTCGTCGATGTCCTCGCCCACCTCGCCGGTGAGCGCGTCGAAGGGCCGGATCCGCTCCACCTCGTCCCCGTAGAGCTCGATGCGTACCGCCCGCTCCTCGTACACGGGATGCAGCTCCACCGTGTCGCCCCGAACCCGGAAGTGGCCGCGGGTCAGCACCGCGTCGTTGCGGTCGTAGTGCATGTCGACGAGCCGGCGCAGCAGGGCCCGCTGGTCGACGCGGTCGCCGGGGTGCACGGCCAGGATGCGCTGGCGGTATTCGTCGGGCGACCCCAGGCCGTAGATGCACGACACCGATGCCACCACGATGACGTCCCGGCGCAGCAGGAGGCTCGAGGTCGTGGCGTGGCGCAACCGGTCGATCTCGTCGTTGATCGACGAGTCCTTCTCTATGTACGTGTCCGACGTCGGGAGGTAGGCCTCGGGCTGGTAGTAGTCGTAGTACGACACGAAGTACTCGACCCGGTTCCCGGGGAACAGGTCCTTGAGCTCGGCCGCCAGCTGGGCGGCCAGGGACTTGTTGGGCTCGATGATCAGGGTGGGCCGCTGGGCGGCCTCGATGGTCCAGGCGATGGTGGCCGTCTTGCCGCTGCCGGTGATGCCGAGCAGGGTTTGGTACCGGTCATGGCGCGCCAGCCCGGCGGTGAGCTCCTTGATGGCGGTGGGCTGGTCGCCGGCCGGGCGCATGGGCGTCACGACTTCCAGACGGGGCACCACCCGATGGTACCGGGGGGGTGTGACAGCCCCGGCAGGCGCCGGCCCGTGCTCCAGGGACCCGTCCGGTGCGGATCAGGAGGCCGCTTGGTGCAGGGCGACGAGATGGCCCCACACCCGTTGCACCTCGCGCCCGAGGTGGGCCCGGTCGCCGGAGTTGTCGATGACGAAGTCGGCCCCGTCCATCCGCTCCTGGCGGCTCACCTGGGCCGCCACCCGGGCTTCGGCGTCGCCGCGGGAGAAGGCCCGTTGGGCCACGAGCCGCTCCACGGCCAGCTCCACCGGGCAGTCGACCACCACCACCGCGGCCAGCGACAACAGGTCCCGGTGGGCGGCCCGGAGCAGCGGGATGTCGAGCACCACGACGTGGTCGGTCCCCTCCTGGGCGGCGCGGCGCTCGGCCATGACGGCCCCGATGGCGGGATGGGTGATGGCGTTGAGCGCGGCCAGGGAGTCCGGGTCGGTGAAGGCCACCGCGGCCAGGGCGGCTCGGTCGAGGGTCCCGTCGGCGGCCAGGATGCCGGCCCCGAATCGCTCCACCAGGGGTCCATAGGCGGGCCCGCCGGGGACGACGACCTCGCGGGCGACGGCGTCGGCGTCGATCAGGACCGCACCCAGCTGCACGAGCAGCTCCGCCACCGTGGACTTGCCCGAACCGATCCCCCCGGTCAGACCCACCGCCAGCACGGACGGCTACCCCGCCGCCCGCCCGGCCCGCCCGGTTCGCCCGGCCCGGGCGGCCAGGACTTCNCCCACCAGGGGTTCCAGGGCCCCGGCGGCGGTCGTCTCCCACGACAGGCCGAGCGCCCGTCGGCGCGCCTCGGCCCCGAGCCGGGCCCGGAGGGCGCCGTCGATCAGGACGGTGCGCAGCGCGGCGGCGAGGGCGGCGGCGCCCCGCGCCGGCTCCGCCGTGTCGACGACGAGACCACTCACCCCGTCCGCCACCGCGTCGACGTGGCCGGCGATGCGCGAGGCGACCGCCGGGGTGGCGCACGCCCCCGCCTCGCTGATGGTCATGCCCCACCCCTCGCGCTGGGAGGTGGCGGCCACCACCCAGGCGCGGCGATACAGGTCACGCACGGCGTCGGTGTCCATGTAGCCGGGCAGCTCGATCCACTGCTCGGCCCCGACGGCCCGCCGGTGAGCCTCGAGCCGCCCCCGCTCGTAGCCTTCGCCCACGATCACGGCCCGCAGGCCCGGGATGTGCCGGCGCACCAGGACCAGGGCGTCGATGAGCATGTCGAAGCGCTTGACCGGCACCAGGCGGCCGACGGCGGCCACCATCGGCACGGGCGAGCGGGTCCCGCCCGGGCACAACAGCGGGTCGATGCCGGGCGGCACCACCCGCACCCGGTCGGGCGGCAGGCCGAGCATCGACACGATCTCGGCGCGCGACGACGCCGACAGGGTGACGACGGGGGTACGGCGGTACAGCGGGGGGGCCAGGCGCCGCTCGACCAGGGCACCGAGGCGGGCCCGACCGGGGCGCAGGACCATCTGCCACATCTCGGCGTGCACATGGTGCAGGAAGACGATGCGGGGGCAGCGCGCCCACAGGGGCGAGAAGAACGGCATGCCGTTCCAGATCTCCACCAGGCCGTCGGGCCCGGGTCGGCGGCCGGCCAACCCGGCCAGGGCGCTGCGGGGGAAGACCGAGTAGCGGTGGCCGGCCCGCACCACGTCGTAGCCGTCACGGCGGGCCCGGGTCGGGAGCCCGGGCGCCGTCGACGTCCGCATGGTGACGTCGAGGCCGGCGCCGGCCCACAGCGACGCCACGCGGTGGGCGTGGTGCTCGGACCCCCCGGCCTCGGGGTCGTCGAGGTCACGCCAGGCGAGCAGCTGCACCCGGCGCAGCCCGGCCTCGAAGGCACGCGCCACCACATCCTCGAGGGTGGCGGTGGCCGCCGCCGGCACGAGGACCAGGCCCCCGCCCGCCGACGGCGGGGTTGGGAACGCGTCGGGTCGGTGCTGCGCGTCGGTCACGAACCCTTCCCTTTCCCTCCCCGTCCCTCATGTCACGCTACCGACCCGGCGGCCCCTGCCGGTGTATCACCGAGACGGGCTCGGCGACGGGCCATCCGGCGGTGCACGGTGACGAAGCAGGCGGCCATGGCCACGAACAGCACGGCCTGGGCTCCGAGGTCGGCCCGGGCGGTGTCCACGTAGCGGCCGCCGGCCAGCGACACCAGCACGACGAGGAGGGCGGCGCCCACCCCCAACACCACCACCACGCCCCGCCAGCCGATGCCGAGCAGGTAGATGGCGAGCACGAGCGTCGCCGCCAACAGCACCATGGCCAGCACGAGCGAGGAGAAGGCCGGGGCCGCGGCGGTGAGCTTCTGCCCGAACACCAGGCTGAGCAGGCGGTGCGGCACGAAGACCGACAGCGCCACGAGCAGCCCGCACGGCAGGGCGAGCACGCCGAACGTGTACGCCAGCTGGCGCAGGGCGTGCGAGCCCTGCTGATGGCGGATGGTGGCCTCGGGCAGCAGGTAGTTGATGAGCACCAGGGCGCCGTACACGAGCGCCTTGGCCGGGACGGAGATCGCCGCGTAGGCCCCGGCGTGGTGCGGGGCATGGCTGCCGAGCAGGACCACGTCCGCGTTCTGCAGGATGGTGAGCAGGAGCAGGCTGAACAGGGCGGTGAGGACGTCGGCGACCATGTCCCGTCCGCCGTGGACCGACAGGGCCACCACCCCGCCGGTGGACTCCACCCCGATCTCGGGGATCTCCTCGGGGGGCTCCGTCGACAGCGTCGACGTCAGGGCCTGGGCCAGGGCCCGACGTGACGTGAAGCGGGCGTGGGCGGCGGTGAGCACCTCGGTGCCGAGGACCCCGAGGGCGGCGCCCTCCACTCCCAGCTCGGCCGCCATGGCCACCGTGAGCACCAGGCGCAGCACGCCTTCCAACACGAGGTTGACCGACAGGTCGACGCGGGCGCGCGACACCTGCAGCAACCCGCGGTCGATGGACACGAGGACCCACACCCCGCCGGCGGAGACGATCTCGGCCACCCCGCTCGGCGACGGCAGCGACAGGGCGTGGGCGATGGGTGCCCGCAGCAGCACCATGGCCAGCGCCAGCACCACCACCGAGGCCTGGCCGATGCGGTGCGCCCGTGCCACCCAGGGCAGGACGCGCCGCCCCATACCGCTGCTCTCCCAGGCCGAGACCCGGCGCACCACGCCCACCAGGAGGGCGGAACCGGTCGGCATGGACACCACCAGGAACAGGCTGAGCAGGACGATGAGCGTGCCGTAGCCGCGCGTGGTGAGCACATGGGCCACGAAGACGGTGGTGAGGAGGCTGGTGAGACCGACCAGGGCGGCGGCCAGCGCCAACCAGATGGCGTGGCGGATGTCCGACGTCTCCCCCGTGTCGCCGGGCTCCACTACGGCACGCCACCGCCGGTGACGGCCGGCGCCCGCCGGGGCACGAGCGGCGCGTCGCGGCCCGTGCCGGCCCCCTCCGCACCCGCCTTCTCCTCGTGGTACGCCTCGTCGACGTTGACGGCCCAGATGTCGTGGCGGGCGCCGGTCACGATGTTGTCGACCGTGAGCATGGCGGTGTACATGGAGTGGTCCTGGTTGTTGTACTTGTGCATCCCGTTGCGGCCCACGGGGTGCACGTTGGGCACCTCGGCCGCCAGCCAGTGGCGGATGGTCTCCACCGCCTGGCGGTACGTGTCGTCGTAGACGGGATAGGCCTTCGCCATGCGCACCACGTAGCCGCGCAGGACCCGGTCCCGGGGCACGAGCCCGATGGCGGCCAGTTCCTCGGCGGCCAGGGCCACCAGGTCGTCGTCGTCGGCGCCCCACAGGGCGTCACCTTCGAACACGAAGTACTCGAGCCCGAGACAGGTGGTGCCCTCCCGCACCATGAACGGCGACCAGGCGCCGAAGTTCTGGATCCGCCCCACCTTGACCTCGGGCGAGTGGATGTAGATCCAGTTGTCGGGGAAGCCGCACCCCTCGGGCACCACCAGGGCCACGGTGAGGAAGTCGCGGTAGTGGAGGTCGTCGGCCGCGGCCAGCACGGCCGGGGGCGGGGGCGGGTCCATGGCGCGCACCAGAGCGGAGAACGGCATGGAGCTCACCACGTGGTCCGTCTCCACCCGGACCTCCTCGCCCAGGTGCTCGAAGCGCACCGCCTCGGCCCCCGCCGGGCCCCGTTCGACTGCGGTGACCGGGGCCTCGAGGACCACCTCGCCCCCCGCCTTGTCGACCAGGTCCCGGCAGGTCTCCCACATCATCCCCGGCCCGTACTTGGGGTACTGGAATTCCTCGATCAGGCTGGTGACCTGCCGGGAGCGGCTGGTGCGCCCCCCCGCCACCCGGGCCCGGACCGGCTCCCACACGGCCTTGAACAGCGACATCCCCTTGATGCGCTGGGCGCCCCAGTCGGCGGACAGCTCGGAGGCGGGGACGCCCCAGACCTTTTCGTTGTACGTCTTGAAGAAGTGCTCGTAGAGGCGCCAGCCGTAATTGGCGACGATGTACCCCTCGAGGGTGCTGCGATCGGCGGGCGGGCGCACCTGGACCCTCAGGTACGACAGGGCGCAGCGCAGGGCCTCCCCCACCCCCAGGTTGCGCAGGGCGTTGAGGGGCTTGATGGGGTAGTCGAAGAACTTCCCCTCGTAGTAGATGCGGCTCAGGCGGGGCCGCATGAGGAAGTCCCCGGGGGGGAGGATCTCGTGCCAGAGGTCCTCGACGGGCTGCACCTTGGTGAAGAACCGGTGACCGCCGATGTCGAAGCGCCAGCCGTCGCGCTCCACCGTCCGGCTGATCCCCCCGACCACGTCGTCGGCCTCGAGCACGAGGGCCGGGCGGCCTGCCTTGGTGAGCTGGTAGGCGGCCGTGAGGCCGGCCGGCCCGGCGCCGATCACCACCACCGGACGGTCCCCTCCCACCGCCGACGTCTTCGTCACCGAGTGCCGCTCCGTTCCTCACCGGACCCGGGCAGGATACCGCCGCCCGTCCGCAGCTCCAGGTACCCGCCCTGGTGACCAGGGACGATGCCGCCGACCTGGCGGCCGAAATGGGGCACCGGCACGATCAGGGGACGTACAGGCCGGTGAAGGCGAGCAGCGAGTACAGCACCAGTCCGGCGGCGGCCAGGGCCATCACCACGCGCTCGGTGCGCGGGCCGTTGGTCACGCTCGCCCCGGCCAGCACGAGCGGGAACGCCGACAGCGCGTAGCGCTCGAACCCGTCGAGGTTGGCCGCCGTCAGCGCCACCACCACCAGCGCGGCGGCGAAGGCCCCGTAGCTCACCGGCCACCGCCGCAGGGCCACCACCACCAGCGCCGCGGCCAGGACCGCCCACGGCAAGTGCATGGCCTCGCTCAGATGGCTGCCGTGGACGAGGAGCGACGCATCGTGGGCCAAGGTGCGCAGCGGATCGGACAGCCCGCCCCGCAGGGTGCCCTGCTGCTGGACGCGCAGCGGCGCCAAGGCGTCCCCGTAGCGCCAGCCCACCCACCCGAGGAAGGCGCCGAAACCGACGGCCGGGCCGGCGGCGGCCGCCACGCGGGCCACGCGCTCGGCCCGGGGCGCGGCGCGCCATCCCCGGCACGCCTCGACCACGGCGGGTACCACGAGCAGCACCCCAGGCGGGCGCGTCAGGGCGGCCAGCAGGCCGAGCCCGGCCGCCCACCACCACGCCCGGGCCCGCAGGGCGAGCACGGTGCCCACCGTCAGAACCAGGAGCGTCCCCTCGGCGTAGCCCATCACGGCGGTGAAGGCGGGCGGGGCCAGGCACATGAGCCATGCCGCCCGCCGGGCCAGCACAGCGTCGCCGGTCTCGCGCCGGGCGAGGGCGGCGAGCAGCGCCACGCCGACGAAGGCCGACACGTTCGACACGACCAGCAGCGCGGCGCCCACACCCACACCGGGGACGTACGACAGGGCGCGCACCACCAGCGGCACCAGGGGGAAGAACCGCAGCGAGTCGTGACCGGCTCCGGCGTAGCCGTGGCGGGCGATGGCCTCGTACCACCCCGCGTCCCACGCCAGGAGGCCCTCGTGCACGTGCGCGGCCACGGTGGCGAGGGGTTTACCCCGCGTCACGAGTTCGTGGGCCACCACCAACGTGCCCAGCACCACCACCCGGGCCGTCGCCCACGGCACCGCCGCGGTGCGCGCCGCCCATCGCCACCCGCCCCCGGCGGACGCGGGCCGCGCCGCCGCGCCGGTACCGGGCCCGGCCTCGGCCCCGGCCGTGACGGTCGTGCCGACCGTGACCGAGGTCACCCGGTCGGGGTCCAGGGCCGCATCCCCGCATGCTACGACGGTGCCCATCGTGCCCCGCTCCTGGGCACCTTGCCGTCTACCATGACCCTCGGCTGGGCTCCCGGGGGGCCGCGTGTCCCGCCGAAGGCGAGGGGGACCGATGGCTGACTCCGCAGACCGCTACGACAGGCGGGCCTTCCTGGCCCGGGGCGCCACGACGGCGGCGGCCATGGGCCTGGTCGGCGTCGGGATGCCGGCGCTGCTGGCGGCGTGCGGCAGCTCGGGCCCCACGCTCACCAACCGGGCGGCCCCGGGCGTGGGCACGGGGACCCCCCGCACGGGCGGGACGCTCACCATGGGCCTCAACTCCGAGATCGACGGCTTCCTGCCGAGTGCCAGCCACTTCGACAATTCCGGGCTGACGTACGCCAACACCGTCTTCGACAGCCTCACCCGCGTGGGTGCGGACGGCACCGCCCGGCCCTACCTGGCCCAGTCGGTGGAACCCAACGCCGACATGACGGTATGGACGATCACGCTGCGGCCGAACATCTCCTTCCACGACGGATCGCCCCTCGACGCCGACGTGATCGTGGCCAACTTCCAGGCCTTGCGCACGTCCCTGCTCACCGCCCAGGCGGTCCGACCCATCAGCGCCGTCACCGCCACCGGGCCGCTCCAGGTGCAGGTGACCTGCGACGTACCCCTGGTGGCCTTCCCCTACTACCTGTCCACCCAGCTCGGCTACCCGATCGCCCTGGCCCAGCTGGGCGCCCAGGACTCCACCCATCCCATCGGCACGGGCCCGTTCATCTACGAGTCGTGGGAGCCCAACGACCACTTCACGGCCCAGCGCAATCCGGTGTACTGGCGCCCGGGCCTGCCCTATCTGGACAGCATCACCTTCAAGCCCATCGCCGAGGACCAGTCCCGCGAGGAGGCGTTGCGGTCGGGCACGGTCGACGTCATGGTCACCCGCGACCCGTTCACGATCCGCGACCTGCGCGACGCGGCGGGCTTCCAGCAGATCGCCGATCTCACCCCGACGCACGGCCAGACCGACATGGACTTCATCATCCTCAACACCACGGCCGACCCCACCAACGACCTCACCGTGCGCCAGGCCCTGGCCCACGCCATGAACGTGGACGAAATCGTGAAGCTGTTCGGGGCCGGCGTCACCGAGGTCAACACCAGCCTGTTCCCCCCGGGGTCGCCCTACCGCCCGGCCGACAACGGCTACCCCGCCTACGACCTGGCCAAGGCCAAGCAGCTCGTGGCCCAGGCCGCCCCCAACCACGGCGGGTCGATCGACATCAGCCTCGACACCGTCACCGACCCCCGTCTCCTCGAGATCGTCCAGGCCATCGCCAACATGTGGACCCTGGCCGGTGTCCACGTCACCGTGGGCCAGATCGAGCAGGTGACCTTCATCGACAACCTGGTCACGGGGGCGTTCAAGGCCTACACCGACGAGATGTTCTCCGCCCCCGACCCCGACATCAACTACGTGTGGCTGAGCTCCACCACCGCCAACCCCCCCATCGCCCTCAATTTCGCCCGCAACAAGGACCCGGAGCTCGAGGCCGCCCTGGTGCAGGGCCGCACCCACAGCGATCCGGCAGCGCGGGCCGAGGCGTACCAGACGGTGGACAAGCGGCTGGCGGCCGACCTCCCCTACCTGTGGTTCTCCCGGGCCACGTGGTCCATCACGGCCAACGACGCGGTGCAGAACTTCAACCACATGACCCTGCCCGACGGCTCGCTCGACCAGGGGTTCTCAGGCGGGGTCTTCACGCCCACGTCGTCGTGGCGGAAGGCCTGAGAAGCGACCGCATGCTCCGCTACGCCGGTACCCGGCTCGTCCAGCTCGTCGTCATCACCTTCCTCATCTCGGTCTTCACCTTCCTCCTCGTCCACCTCCTGCCCGGCGACCCCACGGTCGCCATCCTCGGGCCCAACGACACCCCCACGGCCCGGGCCGAGCTGCTGCGCCAGCTGGGCCTCAACAAGCCGCTCGTCGACCAGTACGGGACATGGCTCGTCAACGTGCTCCACGGCAACCTGGGCCAGTCGTTCACCACCAAGCAGGAGGTGACCAACGCCCTCGGCGAAGGCGCGCCCATCGACCTGGAGCTGATCGTGGTGTCCCAGGTGATCGCGCTCGTCGTCGCCCTGCCCCTGGCCATGGTCGCGGCGTTACGTCCCAACCGGGTCTTCGACCGCGCCGCCACCACGTCCACGTTCGGGCTGCTGGCCCTCCCCACCTTCGTCATCGCGCCCATCCTCGTGCTGGTGGTGGCGGTGAAGATCCACGTCTTCCCGGCCACGGGCTGGGACAGCCTGTCGGAGGGGATCGGTCCCAACCTGAAGTCGGCCATACTCCCGTCGATCTGCCTCGCCTTCGGGTCGATCGCCGTGTACTACCGGCTGCTGCGCGCCGACCTCATCGCCACCCTGCAGGAGGACTACGTCACCATGGCCCGTTCCAAGGGCCTGTCGACGCGCTACATCTTGCTGCGTCACGCCCTGCGACCGTCGTCGTTCACGCTGCTGGCGGCGGCGGGTCTCGTCATCGGCGGCCTCTTCACGTCGGCCTTCATCGTCGAGGTCCTCTTCGCCCTGCCCGGCATCGGCTACCTCCTGGTGCAGGCCATCTACTCCGACGACTACCTGATGGTCCAGGGCATGGCGCTCGTGGCGGCCATGGCCTTCGTGGTCATCAACTTCGGCGTCGACTTCGTTCTCACCCTGCTCGACCCCCGGGTACGCCGTGCCTGACGACCGCGTCCGGTCCCCGGGCGTCCCGGTCGAGGTGGTGGCCGCCGACACCGGCACGGCGGGTGCCCTCGCCTTCGGGACCGGCCTGGCCCCGACCGGCCGCCGGGCCCGGCGCGGCGGGCTGGGCCCGGTCTTCTGGGTCTGCATGGCATGGGTGCTGCTCATGGTCTTCCTGGCCGTGTTCGCCTCCATGTTGCACCTGACGTCGCCGACCGCCCAGGACTACTCGGCCGTGAACGCCGGGCCCGGCCTGCACCACCTGCTCGGGACCGACGACCTCGGCCGCGACCTGCTGTCGCGGGTCGTCTACGGGTCGCGGGTGTCGCTCGTCATCGGCTTCGCCCCCATCGGCATCGGGCTGGTGGTGGGCGGGGGGCTCGGGTTGCTGGCCGGCTACCGCGGCGGCGCCGTCGACACCACCGTCAACGCCGTGGCCTTCGTCATCCTGGCCTACCCGGCCCTCCTGGCCGTCATCGTGGTCGAGGAGTTCTGGAAGCCCACGTCGCTCCTCAAGCTGACGGTGATCTTCGCCGTCATCGCCACACCCCTGCTGTTCCGGGTCATCCGGGCCACCACGCTCGCCTTCGCCTCGCGCGAGTTCGTGGTGGCGGCCAGGTCCATGGGGGCGCGCACGGGACGCATCCTGGTGCGCGAGCTGCTGCCCAACATCCTGCCGTCGGCCATCTCGTTCGGGCTCATCGGCGTGGCCACCGCCATCGTCCTCGAGGGCTCGCTCGCCTTCCTCGGACTGTCGATCGCCCTGCCCACCCCGTCGCTGGGCAACATCATCAACGAGGGCGCCAACAACAACCTCCTGGCCATCAACCCCTACATCGCTCTGTGGCCGGCGCTGTACGTCTTCCTCATGTTGACCGCCCTCAACCTGATGGCGGACCGCCTGCGCTCGTACTTCGACGTGCGGGAGGCGAGGCTGTGAGCCCGTGGCGGCGCAGCCCGACCCTGCAGTTCCCCGACGTCGGCTCGCTCGAGGGCCCGCTGCTCGAGACGGTGGACCTGTGCACCTCCTTCCGCACGCCCCGCGGTCTGGTGCGGGCCGTGGAGAGCGTGTCGCTGTCGCTCCAGCGGGGCCGGACCCTCGGGGTGGTGGGTGAGTCGGGCTCGGGCAAAACCGTCCTCACCCGATCGATCATGGGCCTGCTGCCCGGGTCCAACGTGGAACGCACCGGCACGGTGCGCTTCGCCGGCCACGACCTGACCGCCATGTCCCAGGCCGAGCTGCGGGCGGTGTGGGGCATGCAGGTGGCGCTGGTCTTCCAGGACCCCATGACGGCGCTCAACCCGGTCGTGCGGATCGATCGCCAGATCACCGAGTCGCTGCGCCTGCGGGCCGGGCTCGACCGCGGCGCCGCCCGCGACACGGCGGTGGCGCTGCTGCGGTCGGTCGGCATCCCCGACCCCGAGCGCCGCCTGCGCGCCTACCCCCACGAGCTGTCGGGGGGCATGCGCCAACGGGTGATGATCGCCATCGCCCTGGCCTGCGGGCCGAAGCTCCTGCTGGCCGACGAGCCCACCACCGGCCTGGACGTCACCGTGCAGGCCCAGATCCTCGACCTCCTCGCCACCCAGCAGCGCGAGCGGGCCATGGGGATGGTCCTCGTCACCCACGACCTGGGGGTCGTGGCCACCCGCACCGACGACATCGCCGTCATGTACGCCGGGCGCATCGTGGAGCGGGCCCCGACGTCCATGCTGTTCGCCCACACCCGCATGCCGTACACCGAGGCACTGCTGCGCTCCATCCCCCGGCTGTCCGACCCGCCCGGCACCCGGTTGCGCTCCATTCCGGGCCGTCCCCCCGACCTGGCCTCGCCCCCGCCGGGGTGCCGCTTCGCCCCCCGCTGCCCCTACGTCCAGGACCAGTGCCGGGCCGAGGAACCACCGCTGCGCACGGCCGGGCAGGACCACGTCTTCCGGTGCTGGTACCCGGTGGGCTCGGACGAGGGGGAGCAGGCCCTGGCCCACAACGTCGCCGCCCGCGTCCCGGCCGCGCTCGCCTTCACCGGCACCCGGGTGCGCGACGCCGGCCCGGCACCGGTGGGCCCGGGTCCGGTGAGCCCGGCGGCGCCAGCGGGCCCGGGCGGGCACGGCGCCGCCACCGGGACGGGATCCTGATGGCGGGCAGCGGCACCGCCCACATGCGTTCCGGCGACATGCTGTTGCGGGCCGAGCACCTGGTGGTGGAGTTCGGTCCGCGTCGCCAACGCCTGCGGGCCGTGTCCGACGTGAGCTTCGACGTCGCCCGGGGTGAGACCCTCGGGCTCGTGGGCGAGTCGGGATGCGGCAAGTCCACCACCGGCCGGGCCGCGGCCCTCGTCCATCGNCCCGACGCCGGGTCGGTGCACTTCGACGGGACCGAACTCACGGGGCTGTCGACGGGCGCGCTGCGCCGGGCCCGCGTGAAGATCCAAATGGTGTTCCAGGATCCCATCTCGTCGCTCAACCCGCGGCGGCGGGTCATCGACGCCGTGACCGACCCCCTCTCGGTGTGGGGCATCGGCACCAAGGCGGAACGCCGGGCCAAGGCCCGGACCACCCTCGACGCGGTGGGCATCGACCCGGACGACGCCGGGAACCGCCGGCCCGTCGAGATGTCGGGGGGGCAGTGCCAGCGCGTGAGCATCGCCCGCGCCCTCATGCTCGACCCCGCCATGCTCATCTGCGACGAGCCCGTGTCGGCGCTCGACGTCTCGGTGCAGGCCCAGATCCTGAACCTGCTCGACGACCTCAAGCGCGAGCGGGGTCTCACCATGGTGTTCATCGCCCACGACCTGGCGGTGGTGAAGAACGTCAGCGACCGCGTGGCGGTCATGTACCTCGGCAAGCTGTGCGAGGTGGCGCCGCCGGAGACGCTCTACCGCGCTCCCGAGCACCCCTACACCGAAGCGCTGCTCACCTCGATCCCCGAGCCCGACCCGGCCGCGGCCGGCGCCGGCCGCGCCGCGCTGGCGGGCGACTTGCCCTCGCCCATCGACCCCCCGTCGGGCTGCCGCTTCCGCACGCGCTGTCCGTTCTCGCAGCAGCGGTGCACCGACGAGGAGCCGGTGATGCGGGAGGTCGGGCCCGACCACTTCGTGGCCTGTCACTTCCCCCTCAGCACCGACCCGCCCACCAACGATCTCGCCGCGCCCTTCGGTGTACCGGTGGCGCAGGCCGAGTCGACTCCGGTCGCCGGGCCGGGGGTGGGGGACCGCCCCACGCCGCCCGCACCCGGCGACGCGCCCACCCCGCTCGTCATCGGCGGCGCCACCGACAACGGGACCCTGCTCGAGCAGGCGCCATGGAGCATCCAGGCGCCGGACGTCACGAGCACGGGGACACCGGGGGTGCTCCCGACGGGGCCCGGGGCGCGCTCGGACCCCGCGGACGGTCCGTGGCACGGTTCAGGAGCATGACGCTTCCGAGAAAGTGACGCTCCGGAACGCCCGACGATACGGGAGCTCCTGGCCATTCGAGCTCCTGGCCATTCGGAGCTCCTGGTCATTCGGAGCTCCTGGCGCGCTCAGGCCGGGCCGTCCCCTTCGGCCGGTGCAGCGGCTTCGACCGGCGCAGCGGCTTCGACTGGCGCGGCCTCGACCGGTGCAGCGGCTTCGACCGGCGCGGCCTCGACCGGTGCAGCGGCTTCGACCGGCGCGGTTTCGACCGGTGCGGCTTCGACCGGTGCGGCCTCCACCGGTGCAGCGGCTACCGGTGCGGCGGCTTCGACGGGTGCGGCCTCGACCGGTGCAGCGGTTTCGACCCCCTCGGCCGTCGGGACGGTCGCACCCGGCTCGCCGTCGGCCGGCGTGCCGTGCTTGGCCGCGAACTCGGCCCATGCCGCCTGCGCCTCGGTCTCGGGGGTGAACTCCGTCTCGGCGTAGTCGTACCCGATGTAGTTGCCCTGCTCGTCGTAGGCGTGCTCGCCGAAGGCCTCGCGGTACTCCTCGGACACCTCGCCGCCCTCGGCCGCCTGCTTGATGGACAGGCTGATGCGACGGCGCTGCAGGTCGATGTCGATGATCTTCACCCACAGCTCCTCGCCAGGGGTGACGACCTGCTCGGGGAGGTCCACGTGGTGGCCGGCCATCTCCGAGATGTGCACCAGGCCCTCGATGCCGTCGCCCACCTGCACGAAGGAGCCGAACGGCACCAGCTTGGTGATGCGCCCGTAGACGAGCTCGCCGACCTGGTGGGTGTTGGCGAATTCCTGCCACGGATCGGTCTGCGTCGCCTTGAGCGACAGGCTGATGCGCTCCTTGTCGAGGTCGACGTCGAGGACCTCGACATCGACCTCGTCTCCCACGGAGACGACCGAGGACGGGTGGTCCACGTGCTTCCACGACAGCTCGGACACGTGGATGAGGCCGTCCATGCCCCCGAGGTCGACGAAGGCACCGAAGTTCACCACCGACGACACCGTGCCGCGGCGGCGCTCGCCGGGCTTGAGGTTCACCAGGAACTCGCCGCGCTGCTCCTTTTGCGTCTCCTCGAGCCAGGCCCGGCGCGACAGCACGACATTGTTGCGGTTCCGGTCGAGCTCGATGATCTTGGCCTCGATGCTGCGTCCCACGTAGGGCTGCAGCTCGCGCACGCGGCGCAGCTCCACCAGGGAGGCGGGCAGGAAGCCGCGCAGACCGATGTCGACGATGAGACCGCCCTTGACGACCTCGATGACCGGCCCCTTCACCACGCCGTCGGAATCCTTGATCCGCTCGATGGTGCCCCAGGCCCGCTCGTACTGGGCCCGCTTCTTGGACAGGACGAGGCGGCCCTCCTTGTCCTCCTTCTGCAGCACGAGGGCCTCGATTTCGTCGCCGAGGCTGACGATCTCCGAGGGGTCGATGTCGTTGCGGATGGAAAGCTCGCGCGAGGGGATGACACCCTCGGACTTGAAGCCGATGTCGAGCAGGACCTCGTCCTTGTCGATCTTGACGACCTTGCCCTCGACGATGTCGCCGTCGTCGAAGTCGACGATGGTGGCGTCGATGGCTTCCTCGAGCGAGGCGCCGCCGAGGTCGTCCTCGACGATGGCCCGGGGGAGGTAGGTCCCCGTCTCGTCGAACGTGCCCATGGGGGCATTGGACAGAAGGGCGGTGGCGCCGGGTACTTCGCCGCCCGCACCCGCCGGAGCGGTTGCCGGGTCAGCCGTGCCGGTGGAACCGGCAGCGTCGTCGGGCATGAACTTCGGGAACTCGCTTTCGGGACAGGGGCACCCCGCGCATCGAGAGTGCGGAGGGGGGCCGCCGGCGGCGACCGGAGGACAAGCCTAGCAAAACCGGGCTGCTGACCTGCTCTGCGCCTTCCGGGCCGGCGCCGGCGCCCCCCATGGGCCGGCCGTCACCCCGGCCGGGACGGGCGCGGCCCGGCTTCTCCGCCCGCCGGTGCCGTCACCGGTCGCGGCCGCTACCCCTTGGCGTCGGCCCACGAGTCACCCCAGGCGGCCGACACTTCCAGCGGCACGGCCAGGGCGGCGGCCTCGGCCACTCCCGACATCACCGCCGGCACCAGGTCGCCGACGACCCCGGCCTCGTCTCCGGGCACCTCCACCAGCACCTCGTCGTGCACCTGCAGCACGACCCGGGACCCCAGCCGTTTCTCTTCGAATGCCACGTCCAAGCGCACGAGGGCCACCTTGAACAGGTCGGCGGCCAAGCCCTGGATGCCGGCGTTCATGGCCTGGCGCTCGGCCGCCATCCGAAGGTTGCGGTTGGGCGAATGCAGGTCGGGCAGGGGGCGGCGCCGGCCGAAGAGGGTCTCGGTGAAGCCCCGCGACCGGGCCTCGATCACGGTGGCGTCCATGTACGACCGCACCGCCGGGAAGGCGCCGAAATAGGCGTCGAGGATGGTCTGGGCCTCGGCCGGCTCGATCGAGAGCCGTTGGGCCAGCCCGTAGGCCTCCATGCCGTAGGCGAGACCGTAGGACACCATCTTGGCCCGATTCCGCTGCGGCGCCGTGACGTCCTCGGGGGCGACACCGAACACCCGGGCGGCGGTGGTGCGGTGGATGTCCTCGCCGTGGGCGAAGGCGGCGACGAGGCCCGGGTCCTTCGACAGGTGGGCGATGACGCGCAGCTCGATCTGGTCGTAGTCGGCCACGAGCAGGCGGCAGCCCTCGGCGGGGATGAACGCCCGTCGCAGGCGCCTGCCCTCGGCCGTGCGGACCGGGATGTTGTGGAGATTGGGCCGGTCCGAAGACAACCGGCCGGTGCGGGCCACGGTCTGGTGGAACGTGGCGTGGATGCGGCCGTCGGACGCCACCTCGGCCACCAGGCTCTCGCCGTAGGTGGAGCGCAGCTTCTCGACCTCGCGGTAGCGAAGCAGCGTGTCCACCACCGGGTGCTGGCCCCGCAGCTTCTCGAGGGTGGTGGCGTCGGTCGAGAACCCCGTCTTCGTCTTGCGGCCCGGCGTGAGCCCCAGCCGTTCGTAGAGGACGGCCCGCAGCTGCGGCGTCGAGTTCACGTTGAACGTCTCGCCCGCCAGCTCGTGGATCTCCGCTTCGAGGCGGGCGCACTCGGCGCGGAGCTCCTCGGCGATGCGCCGCAGCTCCTCGGCGTCGACCCGGATCCCGGCCACCTCCATGCGGGCCAGCACCCGCACGAGCGGGCGCTCCACCTCGTCGTGGAGCCGCACCAGCCCGGCGCGTTCCAGCGCGTCGCGCATCGGGGCGAACAGGAGTCCGAGCACCACCGCCCGCCGGGCGGCGGCGGTGGACAGGTCCTCCTCCACCGGGCCGTCCAGGGCGAGCTGGCCGGCCGCCTCCGCCTCGGCCCCGGCGTCGAGGGCCAGGCCGAGCTGGACGTCGGCCACGTCCTCGAGGGTGTAGCGACCCGACGAAGGGTCGAGGAGGTAGGCCACCACCGCCGTGTCCATGGCCAGGCCGGTGATGTCGACGCCGGCGGGCAGGAACGAGCGCATGAGCTCCTTGCAGCCATGGGCCACCACCGGCGCGCCCCCCGGACCCACCACCACGCCCAGGGCGGCCAGCACGACAGCGTCGGCCAGCGCGGCCGGGTCCAGCCACAACGGCCGGAGCCCCTCGACGCCGGCCGTCCCCTCCGCGGGCGCCGGCGCGTCGTCACCCGCGTCGTGACCCGTGGCGTCACCCGTGGCGGCCGGGACGGAGAGGGCGGCCAGGCCGAGCAGCGGCGAGCGTCCGGCGTCGCCCGACCACACCGGCGCCAGCGCCACCGCCTCGCCGGCCTCCGCCATCGCCCGCAACCGGGCAGCGGCGTCGGCCGGCCCGTCGGGCGTGGCCGCGGACACCGAGCCCAAGTCGACGGTCGGGGCCGCCGGCGTCCCGGCGGCGCGCGGCAGTGCCTCCTCGGCGTCGCCGCCCATCAGGGGGGCCAGGCGCTGCCACAGGGACCGCAGCTCGAGCTGGCCGAAGACCTCCTTCACCTCGGCCGGGTCCCATCGCCCGAGGACCAGGTCGTCGATCTTCACGTCGAGCGGGACATCGCGCACGAGCGGGATCACCTGGGCGTTGCGCCGCACCTGCGCCTCGTGCTCCGCCAGGTTCTGCCGGAGCTTCGGCGTCTGCTGGTCCAGGTGCTCGAAGATGCCGTCGAGGGTGCCGTAGGTGACGACCAGCTTGGCGGCCGTCTTCTCCCCCACCCCCGGCACGCCGGCCAGGTTGTCGGACGGATCGCCGCGCAGGGCGGCCAACGTCGGGTACGAGCTGGGCGCCACACCGGTGCGCTCGGCGATGCCGGCCTCGTCGTAGACGACCGTGTCGGAGATCCCCCGGCGCGTGTACATGACCTTGACGTGCGGGTCCTCGACCAGCTGGAACGTGTCGCGGTCGCCCGTCACCACGACGACGTCGCGCCCGGCGTCACGCGCCTGGGTGGCCAGGGTGGCGAGCACGTCGTCGGCCTCGAAGCCGGCCTTCTCCACCATCACCACGCCCATGGCGGCGAGGACCCGGCGCACCAGGGCGAACTGCGGCACGAGCAGGTCGGGGGTCTCGGGCCGATTGCCCTTGTACTCCTCGACGATGTCGTCGCGGAAGGTGGGCTCGGGACGGTCGAAGGCCACGGCCAGGCCGCCCGGCTCGTTGTCGCGCAGGAGCATCACGAGCATCGAGGTGAACCCGTGCACGGCGTTCGTGACCTGGCCCGCCTTGGTGGCGAGGTCGATGGGCAGGGCGAAGAACGCCCGGAACACGAGCGAGTTCCCGTCGAGCAGGTACAGCGCACCACGGTCGCCCATCACGGGCATCCTACGTCCCGCCTGTGCGCCGGCACCCGGGACGAGGGGCGGTACCGGGGCCAACCGCGCTACGGGGCCAGCGAGCCCTCGATGATCTGGCCGGCCACCTGCTGCATCCGCACCCGTCGGTCCATGGCGGTGCGCTGGATGAACGAAAAGGCGTCGGCTTCGCCCATGCCGTGGCGGTCCATGAGCACCCCCTTGGCCCTGTCCACCATCTGGCGGGTCTCCAACTTGTCGGCCAGGGTGGCCACCTCCTCCGACAACCGGGCGTGCTCGTCCTCGATGGCGCGGTACTCCTCGAAACGGGCCAGGGCCACCTCGATGGCCGGCACCAGCTCGCCACGCTGGAACGGCTTCACCAGGTAGGCGGCCACCCCGGCGTCGCGGGCCTCCTCGATGAGGTTGCGCTGGCTGAAGGCGGTGAGGATCAGCACGGCCACCCGGAACTGGGCGGAGATCCGCCGAGCCGCCTCGATGCCGTCGATGCCCGGCATCTTCACGTCGAGGATGGCCAGGTCGGGTTGCAAGGACCCGACGAGCTCCACAGCCTCGTCACCTCGTCCGGTCTCCCCCACCACCTCGTAGCCCTCGGCCTCGAGGATCTCCTTCAGGTCGAGGCGGATGATGGCCTCGTCCTCGGCGATGACGACGCGCTTGCCCATGCGGCGATCCCTCTCCCTTGCCCGGGTCCGGTTACCTAGGCTCCACGGCCAGTTGGCCGAGGAGGTCGTCCTGACGATGCTCGAGCTCGCCGATGGTCGCCACCAGTGCCGTGCGCGCCCGGTTGGCGGCGTCGGCGGTGCGCTGCGCGTCGGTGTAGTCGTGGCCCGCCAGCGGCGTCTCGGAGACCAGCGAGCGTATCCGTGCATCGTCGGCGACGTCGTTCAGCACGTCCAGCTGCTCGTCGAGCACCGCCAGCTCCTCGCGGGCCCGCTTCAGGCGGCCGTGGACGTCCCGCAGCGATCGTTCGACGTGGGACCGGCGCATGCGGGAGAATTGTACGCACATCGTGCGCTCCGGCTTGACCGGACCGGGCCGAACACCCGTTCGTGGAACCGGGGCCGTTGATCGCCTTCGGTGCCCGAGGCGGGATTCGAACCCGCACGTCCTTTCGGACAATGGCTTTTGAGGCCATCAGGTCTGCCTATTCCCTCACTCGGGCGCGCATCGCATGGTAGTGGGAGGCGGCGGCGGCGGACCGCCGATGACCTGCCGGTAACGTGACCGAGGACTCCCGGACGTGCCACCCTGGGGTTCGCCCCCGACGGTGCGGCGAGAAAGAGGAGCAGGCGTGCTGGCGTTCACCTTCCCGGGTCAGGGATCGCAGCGACCCGGCATGGGCAGGCCGTGGCTCGAGCATCCATCGTGGGAAGTGGTGGACGAGGCGTCGGGCGTGGCCGGGCGCGACCTCGCCCGCCTCCTCCTCGACGCCCAACAGGACGAGCTCACCCTCACCGCCAACGCCCAGCTGGCCACCTTCGTACTGAGCCTGGTGGTCCTGGACGCCATCGAGCGCGTCGGCATCGAGCCACGCCTGTGCGCCGGACACAGCCTCGGCGAGTACACGGCCCTCGCCGCCAGCGGGGCGCTCGGGTTCGACGAGGGCGTGCGCCTCGTGGTCGAGCGGGGCGAGGCCATGCACCACGCAGCCGACGAGCGACCCGGCACCATGGCGGCGGTGATGGGTGCCGACGACGACACCGTCGAGGCCGCCTGCCAGCGCGCCGAGGACGAGGTGTGGGTGGCCAACTACAACGCGCCCAAGCAGGTCGTCATCGCCGGCACCGTCGAGGCCGTGGCCGCGGCGGGGTCCATCGCCAAGGGCCTCGGCGCCCGGAAGGTGGTGCCGTTCCCGGTGGCCGGGGCCTTCCACACCGCCCTCATGGCGCCGGCGCGGGCCCGGCTGCGCAAGGCCCTGTCGGACACGCCCTTCTCCGAACCCGAGGTGCCGGTGGTGGCGAACGTCGACGCCCGCGCCCACGACAGCGCCGCCGACTGGCCCCAACTGCTGTCGGCCCAGCTGTGCAGTCCCGTGCGCTGGCGCCAGAGCCTCGAGACCTTGGCCGCCTTGGGCGCCCGCCGGTTCGTCGAGGTGGGCCCGGGCGGCGTCCTGACCGGGCTCGTGCGGCGGTCGCTACCCGACGCCGACGCCACCGCCGTCGCCACCCCCGACGACCTCGACCGCCTGGTCGATTCGCTGGCCGGCGGCGAGCAGTGGCACACCACCAACGCCGCCCACCAGGGCGAGCACCTGTACACCTCCGAGCGCGTGGTGATCTCGCCTGCCGCCGGCGTGTTCCAACCCGCCGGCCACCTGTCGGCCCCCGGTCCGGGTGGGCTGGCCGACGCCGGCACCGCCGGCCCGGGCCACCAGGGCGTGGCGGTGGCGGTGGGCGACCTGCTCGGGTCCGTGGGGTCGGCGGAGGTGCGCACCCCGTTCGCCGGCATCGTGGTCGGATTCCTGGCCCACCGAGGCGAGCGGGTGGCGGCGGGCGAACCCCTCGCCTGGCTGCGGGTGCCGGCGGACGGCGCGTGAGGCACTCGGGCGCTGTCATCACCGGCTGGGGCAGCGCCCTCCCCGACACCGTGGTCACGAACGCCGACCTCGAGGCCCGGCTCGACACCACCGATCAGTGGATCGTGGAGCGCTCCGGCATCCGAGAGCGCCGCGTGGGGGGCACGGTGTCGTCGCTGGCCGCCGACGCCGGACGCCGGGCCCTCGAGCGGGCCGGGGTGGACCCGGCCGGGGTCGACCTCCTGGTCCTGGCCACCTGCACCCCCGATCTGGTCATACCGGCCACCTCGGCCGCCGTCCACCACGCCCTCGGGCTGTCGGGCGGGGCCTTCGACGTCAACGCCGCCTGCGCCAGCTTCGTGTACGCCCTGGTGGCGGCGCACGGCGTCGTGCAGGCCGGCGCGGCGCGCCGGGCACTGGTCGTCGGGGCCGACTGCCTGTCCACGATCATCGATCCCGCCGATCGCGCCACGGCCGTGCTGTTCGGCGACGGGGCCGCCGCCGTGGTCCTCGAGGCGAGCGACGAGGACGGCCTGGTGGCGGTGGACATGGGCATCGACGGGAGCGCCCACGACCTGCTCACCTGCCCCCACGGCGGCACCATGACCATGGAGGGCAAGGAGGTGTTCCGCCGGGCCGTGCGGATCACCGTCGAGTCCGCCTCGGCGGCGCTGCAGCGTGCCGAGCTCGCTCCCGAGGACGTGGCGCTGTTCGTCCCCCACCAGGCCAATCTGCGCATCATCGAAGCGGCCGCGGCCCGACTGGGTCTCCCCATGGACCGCGTGGCCATCGTCCTCGACCGCACGGGGAACACCTCGAGCGCCTCGGTCCCCCTGGCCCTGGCGGCCGCGGCCGACGACGGACGGCTAGCGCCGGGCGACCACGTCCTCATGGCGGGCTTCGGTGCCGGGATGGCGTGGGCCAGCGCGGTCCTGCGCTGGGGCGTGCGCAGCGGACCGCGCCCCGGCGCGGTGGCGCCGGGGGCGGGCCGGTGAGGGTGCCGGCCGCCCGCTGCCGGGACCCCCGGTGAGCCCGACCGAGTCCCGTCGCGGCCGGGTGGTGCTCGTCACCGGGGGGTCGCGCGGCATCGGCCTGGCCTGCGCCCGGCGCTTCCAGTCGCTCGGCGACACGGTGGCCGTCACCTACCGCACGGCGCCACCCGATGGCCTGGCCGGCGAGGGGCCCGACGACGTCGACCTGTTCCCGGTACCGTGCGACGTCCGGGTGCCCGAGCAGGTCGACGCGGCCTTCGCCGCCGTGGAGGAGGCCGTCGGGCCGGTCCAGGTCCTGGTGGCGAACGCCGGGGTGACGAAGGACGCCCTCCTGCTCCGCATGGGCGAGGAGGCGTGGCACGAGGTCATCGACACCGACCTGTCGGGCGTCTACCGGGTGGTGCGCCGGGGTCTCGGCGCCATGGTGCGGGCCCACCGCGGCCGGATCGTCCTGGTGTCGTCCGTGGTCGGCTTCCTGGGCTCCCCCGGCCAGGTCAACTACGGGGCGGCCAAGGCGGGCCTGGTCGGCCTGGCCCGGTCGCTGGCGCGCGAGGTGGGCAGCCGGGGTATCACGGTCAACGTGGTCGCACCGGGCGTGGTCGACACGGATATGATCGCCAACCTGGGAGAACAGCGCGTCGAACAACTCCTGGCGATGGTCCCGCTGGGTCGCAGGGCCACACCGGCGGAGGTGGCGGGAGCGGTGGCCTTCCTCGCCTCGGAAGACGCCGCCTACATCACCGGCGCCGTGCTCGCCGTCGACGGCGGGCTCGCCATGGGCCTGTGAGCGGGACAACATGACACCAACGACGGCCGCGACATCCACGGGGCCGTGACACCCACGACACCAAGGAGGAAACGGTGAGCGACGCCACCTTCGACAAGTTCAAGGCGTGCGCGGTCGACGTCTTGCAGGTACCGGAGGACAAGGTGGTGCCGACGGCGCGCTTCGGCGACGACCTCGACGCCGACAGTCTCGACCTGGTGGAGCTGGTCATGGCCCTGGAAGAAGCCTTCGACGTCACGGTGGACGAGGCCGAGCTCGAAGGCATCGAGACCGTCGGCCAGGCTTACGAGCTCATTTCGGCCAAGCTCTGATGCTCCTCGGGGTCGGGACGGACGGGCCGGTACGGGGGCGACGCGTCGCCATCACCGGCATGGGTGTCCTGGCCTGCTGCGGCGTCGGCATCGACGCCTTCTGGGACGGCCTCCAGCGTCCCGCCCCCACGGGCGAGCGCCGGGTGCCGGGCTTCGACCCCTCCGCCTGGTTCGGCCCCAAGGAGGTGCGGCGCGTCGATCGATTCGCCCAGTTCTCGGTGGCGGTGGCCGACATGGCCCTCACCGACGCGGGTGAGATCGGGGCCGACCCGGACCGCTCCGGTGTCGTCTTCGGCACCGGCGTGGGAGGTCTCGAGACGCTCCAGGAGCAGATCGGGGTGTTCTTCGACAAGGGCCCCCGCCGGGTGTCGCCCTTCCTCATCCCCATGATGATGGCCAACGCCGGGGCGGCCAACATCTCCATGCGGACCGGATGGCACGGCCCGTGCGAGACCATCACCACGGCCTGCGCGGCCGGCACCCATGCCCTGGCGGCGGCGGGCCGGCTGGTGGCGAGCGGGCGATGCGACGTGGTGATCGGCGGCGGCGGCGAGGCGGCCATGGTCGGCATCGGCCTGGCCGCCTTCGCCAACATGACGGCGCTGTCGAGCGTGGGCCAGTCGCGACCCTTCGACGTGCGCCGCGACGGCTTCATCTGTGCCGAGGGCGCCGGCGCCCTCGTCCTCGAGGACCTCGACCACGCCCGCCGGCGCGGGGCGCGCATCTACGGCGAGCTGCTCGGCGCGGGCTCGACGGCCGACGCCCACCACATCACCGCCCCCGCCCCGGGCGGCAACGGGGCGGCGGCGTGCATGGAGCTGGCCCTGGCCGACGCCGAGGTCTCCCCGGGCGAGATCGGCCACATCAACGCCCATGGCACCTCGACCCCGCTCAACGACCTGGCCGAGGCGCAGGCCATCGAGAAGGTCTTCGGGTCCCCGGCGCCGCCCGTCACCTCGGTGAAGGGCGTCACCGGCCACGCCCTGGGGGGCGCCGGCGCCATCGAGGCCGTCGCCACCACCTTGTCCATCGTCCGCCGCCTCATCCCCCCCACGGCCGGCCACGAGCAGATCGATCCCGAGATCCACCTGGACGTGGTGCACGGCCAGGGCCGCCCCTGGGAGCCGGCGCCGGCGCTGTCGAACTCGTTCGGCTTCGGCGGCCACAACGGCTGCCTCGTCATCGCCCCGCCCCCGGACTGAGCGGCAGAGCCGTCCCCGTCGGACCGGTACGGTCGCCGGCGTGACCAACGCCGGAGGGGACGCCCCCGAGCCTGCGTCGGGACCCGAGCCTGCGTCGGGACCCGANCCNGCGGCCGGGACGGAGCCGGAGCTCGAGCCGACGACCGGGCCGGCACCGGTGCCGGGATCCGGGCCCGCCGCCCCGTCGGCCCCCGACGACCTGGCCGTCGGGGCCTTTTCGTCCCACCCCCCGTGGCTGGTCGATCCCGACACGCTGACGTGGCGCGACGGCATCGTCGAGCTGCGGGGGCGGGTCCGGGCCGAGGCGCCGCGTCTGACGCGCCGGCGCCACCTGCCGCCCGGCTTCCGGGTGGTGCGGGTGGGGACGCTGCTCGGTGCGGCGGTGGCGGCGTGGTACGTGGGCGACCGCCGCCGGGGCCAGCACGCGTCGCGCGCCGGGCTGTCGCGCCGGCTGCGACGCGCCTTCGAACGCCTGGGCCCCACCTACATCAAGCTCGGGCAGATCCTCTCCTCGGGCGAGGGACTGTTCCCCGAGGAGCTCGTGGCCGAGTTCCGGTTGTGCCGCGACCAGGTGCCGGCTGAGTCCTTCGACGACGTCCGCCGGATCGTCGAGTCCGATCTGGGGACGACGCTCGAGCAGCAATTCAGCGAGTTCGCCCGGGAGCCCATCGCCGCCGCGTCGGTGGCCCAGGTCCACGCGGCGCGCCTGCGCACCGGCGAGTCGGTGGTGGTCAAGGTGCAGCGCCCCGACGTGGCCCGGCTGGTGCGGCGCGACCTGGCCGCCATGAGCTGGATCGCCCCCCACCTGGTGGGCCGGATCCCCGTCGCCACCCTGGCCAATCCCCCGGCCCTGGTGGAGCTGTTCGCCGAGACCATCGTGGAGGAGCTCGACTTCCGCCTCGAGGCCGAGAACATGCTCGACGTCGCCCGGGTGCTGGCCGACACGGGCCAGCGCGCCATCGTGGTGCCGCGACCGCATCCCACCCTGGTGACGCGGCGCGTCCTGGTCATGGAGCGACTCAACGGCTTCGCCTGGGGCGACGCGTCGGCCATGCGGGCCGCCGGCATCGACACCGAGGCCGTGCTGCACGCCGCCCTCATCGCCTTCCTGGAGGGGGCGGTCCTCTACGGCGTGTTCCACGGCGACCTGCACGGCGGCAACCTCCTCGTGCAACCGGACGGCCGGGTGGCCCTCCTCGACTTCGGCATCACCGGCCGCTTCGACGAACCCCGCCGCCTGGCCTTCCTCCGCCTGGTGGTGGCGGCGTCGGCCAACGACGTGCCGGGCCAGATCGCGGCCATGCGCGACCTGGGGGCGCTCCCCGCCGACGTGGACATCGGCGCCGTGATCCGCGACCTCGGTCTCGACCGCCCGCCCGTCGATCCCACCACCCTCACGGCCGAGGAGCTCACGGCCGAGATCCGCGACGTCACGAAGAGCCTGCTCGGCTACGGGGCCCGCATGCCCAAGGAGCTGATGCTCTACGTCAAGGACATGTTGTTCCTCGACGGCGCCCTCGCCGTCATGGCGCCCAACGTCGACGTCATCGGGGAGATCGTCAAGGTCGTCATGTACTTCCACGAGCGCCACGGCGAACGCATCGCCCTGGAGATGGGCGTGCCCTTCGGGACCGTCCCGCCCCTCGACGTGGCCGGGATCCGGGCCTCGCTGGGCGTGACCGAGGAGGTCGACGCCATCACCTACCGCGAGCTGCAGGAGCGCCGCGAGCTCATCCGCCGGCGCCTCGAGCAGCACCAGCGCTCGGTGCGCCGACGCGGCCGTCGTCGACGGTGGCGCTCCTGAACCGACGGGGCCCGGGCACGCCTCAGGTCGGCGGGTCGGGCGGGCCTCCGGCGTCGATGGCGGCCCGCAACTCGGCGGCGAAGGCGGCGGCCCCCTCGGGACCCGCTCCGTCGAGCAGCCGGCGCACCAGGGCCGACCCCACCACCACGCCGTCGGCCGCCCGGCACGCCTGGGCGGCCTGCTCGGGCGTGGACACCCCGATGCCGATGCACACCGGGCGGTCGCTCACCCGGCGGACCATGGCGGCCACCTCCGCCGCCGACGACGCCAATGCGGCGCGCTCCCCCGTGACCCCCATCACGCCGACCCCGTAGACGAATCCCCGCGACCGCTCGCAGACCGCCCGGGCCCGCTCCTCGGGGGTCGACGGCGCCACCAGCAGCACGGTGGCCACCCCGGCGGCGTCGGCCTCGTCGCACCACTCGGCGGACTCCTCGAGCGGGAGGTCGGGGATGATGGCGCCGGTGACGCCGGCGTCGGCAAGTGAACGGGCGAAGCGTCGCAGCCCGGCGCGGAACACGATGTTGTAGTACGTCATGACGCACAGGGGGACCGACACGTCGAGGCGCGACAGCGCCTCGATCACCGTGGTGGGCGTGGTGCCGCGCTGCAGCGCGGCCAGCGAGGCCTCCTGGATCACCGGGCCGTCGATCATGGGGTCGGAGAAGGGGATGCCGATCTCGATGGCGTCGGCACCGGCGGCGGCCACGGCCATGACCGCCTCGGGCCACTCCGGGTCCATCCCACCGGTCACGTAGGGCACGAGCAGCTTGCGCCCCTGCCGGCGGCGCTCCCGCAGGTGGGCCTCGAGGATCCCCGGCGTCGACGCCGGGGCATCGGCCCCCACCGCGCCGGGGCGGTCGGGGGCACGGCGTGCGTCACCGAGGGGGGTGGTCATCGCAGCATGTCGCGCACCTGGGCGACGTCCTTGTCGCCCCGCCCCGACAACGTCATCAGCACGGTGGCGCCGAGCGGGACGGTCCGGCCCGCCTCGCGCACCACCCAGGCCAGGGCGTGGGCGGACTCGAGCGCGGCGATGATGCCCTCGGTGCGGGCCAGCAGCCGGAAGGCGTCGAGCACCTCGTCGTCGGCGGCACGGTCGTAGCGGGCCCGCCCGGTGGTGAACAGGTGGGCGTGCTCGGGACCGATCCCCGGGTAGTCGAGGCCGGCGGAGATCGACTGCGCTTCGAGCACCTGGCCCGCCTCGTCCTGGAGGAGGTACGACTTCATGCCGTGGACGATCCCGGGCACGCCATGGCCGATGGCGGCGCCGCCGGCGGCCTCCACCCCCACCAGGGAGGCGGCGGTGTCGACGAACCCGGCGAAGGTGCCGGCCGCGTTCGATCCCCCGCCCACGCAGGCCACCACCCAGTCGGGGTCGGCGCCGGCGAGGATGTCCCGGCACTGGCGCCGCGCCTCGTCGCCCACGACCCGCTGCAGTTCGCGCACCATCCACGGGTAGGGGTGCGGGCCCATGACCGACCCCAGGCAGTAGTGGGTGTGGTCGACGTTCGCCACCCAGTCGCGCAGGGCCTCGTTGACGGCGTCCTTGAGTGTCCGGCTGCCGGCGTGCACGGGGTGGACGGCGGCACCGAGCAGCTCCATGCGGAAGACGTTCAAGGCCTGGCGCTCGGTGTCGAGCGCACCCATGTAGACGTCGCACTCCATCCCGAACAGCGCGGCGGCGGTGGCGGCGGCCACCCCGTGCTGCCCGGCGCCGGTCTCGGCCACCAGGCGCCGCTTGCCCATCCGCCGCGCCAGCAGCGCCTGGCCGATGACGTTGTTGAGCTTGTGCGACCCGGTGTGCGCCAGGTCCTCGCGCTTGAGCAGCACCCGCACGCCCAGCTGCTCCGACAGACGGGCGCACTCGGTCACCGGCGTGGGCCGCCCCCCGTAGTGCCGCAGGATGTCGTCCAGTTCGGTGTGGAAGGCGGGATCGGCCCAGGCCCGGCGGAACGCCTCCTCGAGCTCGATGCACGCGGGGACCAGGGACTCGGGGACGAACCGCCCCCCGAACTCACCGAACCTGCCGTCGGCGCCGGGCTCCCCCATCGTGCTGGCGCTGCCGGGCGGGCTCACGCGTCGTCCTGCCAGTCGAACGGTGCGGCCTCGTCAGGGCCGCCGGTGCCGCCGTTGGCACCGGGCCCGCCCACGACGGCGCCGTCGAGGTCCTCGCCGGCCACGGTCTCGCCGGCGGCGGCGCGCGCCGCCACCACGAAGGCCCGCAACTTCTGGGGGTCCTTGTGGCCCGGCGTGGCCTCCACCCCCGAGCACACGTCCACACCGAACGGGTGCAGGTGCCCGATGGCGTCGCCCACGTTGCCGGCGTGCAGGCCACCCGACACGATGAGCCGGGACGGATCGACCACCCCTTCGGCCAGCCGCCAGTCGAAGACCTCGCCCGACCCCGGGGAAGGGGCGTCGACCAGCACCACCTCCACGCCGTAGTCGTCGATGCGGGCGATGTTGTGGTGGCCGGCGGGGAAGGCCTTGATGGTCACCGGCACGCGCTCGGCCACCCACCGGGTGTCCTGGGCCGACTCGTCACCGTGCAGCTGCGCGCCGCGCAGGCCGATGCCGTTGACGATGTCCACCACGCGCGACGGCGCCTCGTTGCGGAACACCCCGATGGTGAGGATCTCGGGGGGGACGCGCTCGATGATGCGCCGCACGGCCTGGGGTGCGACCTGCCGCGGCGACGGCGCGAACACGAAGCCCACGGCGTCGGCCCCCAGCCCCACCGCCAACAAGGCGTCGGCCTCGGTCGTGATGCCGCAGATCTTCACCAGCACGGCGTCACCCCGTCACCTCGTGGGCGCGACGGCGTACCCCCACCCGGTGGCCGGTGAGGGCCCGCACCGCGGCGCGCCGGTCGGCGGCCCGGACGAGCGACTCCCCCACCAGCACGGCCTGGTAGCCGGCGTCGGCCAGCCGGAAGGCGTCGTCGGGACCGTCGATCCCCGACTCGGCCACGGCCACCACCTCGGGGGGGATGTGGGCGGCGAGGGCGAGGGCGCGGTCGCGGTCCACGGCGAAGGTGGTGAGGTCACGCTGGTTCACGCCCACGATGTCGGCGCCGGCGTCGAGCGCCCGCCCCAGCTCGGCCTGGTCGTGCACCTCCACCACGGCGTCGAGCGACAGCTCCTCGGCCAGGGTGCGCAGGCCCAGGAGCTCGTCGTCGGAGAGGGCGGCCACGATGAGCAGCACGGCGTCCGCCCCCATGAGGCGGGCGTCGCACACGTCCGCCGCACACACGGTGAAGTCCTTGCGCAGCACGGGCAGCGAGCACGCCGCCCGGGCCGCCCCCAGGTCGGCGGGCGAGCCGCCGAAGTGCTCGATGTCGGTCAGGACCGACACGCAGGCCGCCCCGCCCGCCTCGTAGTCGGCCGCCGCCCGCCCGGGGTCGAGGTCGGCGTCGATGACGCCCTTGCTGGGCGAGCGCCGCTTGACCTCGGCGATCACGGCCAACGGGTCGCCGGCCGGGGCCGACAGCGGCGGGGCGAAGGGCCGCGTCGCCGGGGCCCGCTGGGCCCGGGCCACCAGGTCGTCGAGGTCGCGGCGGTCCGCGGCGGCACGGGCGCGGTGGACGGCCAGGATGGCACTGAGATAGGTGTCGGGCGGCACCGGCGCCAGCCTACCGGGCGCCGTCGAACGCCCCGGGCCCCCGAACCTCACACTTCTCTCACCGACCCGTCACCGCCGGTTCACGACCCGGCGCGGTGATGGGGACGTGGCCGCACCCCGTCGGGATCCCCGTGCCCGGGACCGTGACGGTGGCAGGCTGGGGCCAGTGGCAGCGGACGGGGACACCATCGTCGTCATCGAGGACGACCGCAACATCTCCGACCTGGTGGCCATGTACCTGCGCCGGGACGGTTACCGCGTGCTGCAGGCCGAGGACGCCGAGGGTGGGCTCGCCTACTGCGCGCGTGACCACCCCAGGCTCGTGGTGGTGGACATCGGCCTGCCCGGCGAGCTCGACGGATTCGACGTGTGCCGTCGCCTGCGGGCCGCGGGCGACGTGCCGGTGGTGGTGCTCACGGCCCGCGACGACGAGGTGGACCGCGTCATCGGATTCGAGCTCGGTGCCGACGACTATGTCACCAAACCCTTCTCGCCGCGCGAGCTGGTGGCCCGGGTGCGCGCCATTCTGCGCCGCTCCGCCGCCGGCGTCGCGCCCCGGACCGAGCCGGCCGTGCTCGAGGTGGGCGACATCGTGGTGGACACCGGCCGGCGCGAGGTGCGCCAGGGTGCGTCGGTCGTGGCCCTGACGACGCGCGAGTTCGACCTTCTCCATTATCTCGTGTCCAACCGCGGCCTGGCGCTGTCGCGCCGCCAGCTCCTCGACGGGGTGTGGGGCGAGGGGTGGTACGGCGACGAGCGCACCGTCGACGTCCACGTCCGGCAGCTGCGCAAGAAGCTGGGCGACGCCCTCCCCCTCACGACCGTGTGGGGCGTCGGCTACCGGCTGGGTTAGGCAACCTCGTGCGACGGCGCATCACCGTCGCCATCCTCGGGGTGGTGATCGGTACCCTCGTCCTCACTGTGGCCGGCAGCCTCCTGCTCGTGCGGCGGGCGGCCATCTCGACGGCGGAGAGCGAGCTCAGCTCCGAGGGCGAGGCCATCGGGAGCCTCATGTCGAGCCATCCCTTCTTCACCGAGATCGACGTGGTGGCGTCGTTGCGGGGCGTCGGCGCGTTCGACGAGCTGACCCTGGTCGGCGTGGCGCCCGCCGGCGGGGTGCTGGCCGTACCGTCCCCGTTGACCGCGGCCATGCTCGAACCCCGGGCCCTGCAGGCGGGGCGGACGGTGGTCGGCAACGTGGGCAACGTCGTGTTCGTGGCCCAACCGCTGTCCCTCACCCTGCGCCAGCGCGCCACCCTGACCGACGGGCTGCCTGTCGGCTACCTCCCCGTCCTGGTGGTCACCCGCACCGTGGCCAGCCCCGTCAACGGCGTGGGGTACTTCGTCCTCGTGGCCGGGGTGGTGCTCCTCGTCGCGCTGGTGGTGGCCGCCCTGCTCGCCCGGCGCATCAGCGCGCCGCTCGTGCGGGCCGTCGGCGCCACGCGCCAGATCGCAGCCGGGAACCTGTCCGCCACCGTGCCCCTGGGTCGCCGCGACGACCCCGAGCTGGCCGAGCTGGCCCGCGCCATCAACACCTTGAGCGAGAGCTTGACGCGCTCACAGGGGCTCGAGCGCGAGTTCCTGCTGTCGGTGTCGCACGAGCTCCGCACCCCCCTGACGTCGATCCGGGGGTATGCCGACGCCATCGCCGACGGCGCCACCGACGACGTGGCCGGCGCCGTGGCCATCATCGGCACCGAGGCCCGGCGCCTCGAGCGGTTGGTCCAGGACCTCCTCGACCTGGCCCGCGTCCAGGCGCGCCGGTTCTCGCTGCAGGTGCGGCCGACCGACGGCACCGAGGTGCTGGCCGCCGTGGCCGAGGGGTTTCAGCCCGAGGCGGACGCCGCCGGCGTGGAACTGGTGGTGGACCCGGCGCCCTCGTCCGGGCTGTGGGTCGACACCGATCCCGACCGGCTGGCTCAGATCGTCGCCAACCTCATCGAGAACGCTCTCAAGTTCGCCACCGGGCGAGTGGTGGTGGGCGGGGACGGCGCGGGCCCCTCGACGGCGCTGTGGGTCCTCGACGACGGTCCCGGCATCGGACCGGACGAGCTCCCCCACATCTTCGAGCGCCACTTCAGCTCGGACCGGGGTGGGCCCCGCAAGGCGGGCACCGGGCTCGGCCTCGCCATCGTGGCCGAGCTGGCCACGGCCATGGGCGCCACCGTCACCGCCGAGTCCCCCGCCGTCGACGGGCGCGGGGCCCGCATGATCGTGTGGTTGCGCAGCACCCCGGCGCCGCACCGTTCCGGTGCACACGGTCCCGGTGGACACGGTTCCGGTGGAGACGGTCCCGGCACGGCCGGGACGGTCGGACCGACGACGGCTCCTCCCTTACACCCCCCCGGGTAAGGGAGGAGCCCGTCGACGTCAGCTGCGGCTGCGGCCGTCGGGCTCCCAGCCATCGAACCAAAGACCCGGCGAGTCGCCGACCCGCCGGTAAGCGGTCCGCCCGGCGGGGGCGTCACGCCCCGGTGCGGCGGGCGTCGGGG
>JGI12269J14319_10000212_pt1 | contig 53663 bp, 48 predicted proteins | sample PeaSoiSIISIP2007_FD_14319 | JGI IMG/M metagenome (IMG submission 14319)
TAGGTTCTGATTGAGTACAGCCCGACAGGTCGGTTCTCTAGGGGAAGTACTGTCGGACCAACTGAGTACATAGTGTTGCATCGACCGGTTGAGCTGGCACGACTAATCGTCCATTTCGTGCTTTCGGCCTGTGACGCGCGTCACATTCTCGCGTGATGGATTCCCTAGACTTGCTCTGGTGCTTCTCTGAACATTCATGAGGAAGACGGGAGGCAATAGCGGTGAAGGGAATTCTCAGGCTAGCCTACAAGCTGCTCGTCAATGACAAGGCCAAATTCACGGCATTGCTAGTCGGTATCACGTTTGCCGTCTTTCTCATGATCTTTGTTACCTCGATGTTCAGCGGGGCCTTGAACCACGCCTCTGCGACAATCATCAACATTGGAGCATCCCTGTGGGTCATGGACCCGACCGTCGAAACTGTAACCAACTCGGTCGGCATGCCGGATTACGTGCTGGACGCAGTTCGAAGCATGCATGGCGTAAAATTTGCCGTTCCTCTCTATTCGGGAGGTGCTCTCGTCAAGCTTTCCGACGGGACATATCAATCCGTCACGGTAATCGGATTGGACGATACAAGCCTGTTTGGCAGACCCACACTCCTTCAGGGAAAGATCGAGGACATTTATGCGGAGAACGCATTCATTGCGGTGCGGGATGCGGAGTTTGCCAAGCTTGAAAATCCCCACGTCGGCTCGGAGCTTGAGCTGAACGATCATCGCGGAGTCATCGTGGGGATCGCCAAGGTGACGACTTCTGGCTTGTACGGCCTCCCGACCCTGTACACGACCTACGAGCGAGCCATCCAGTACATCCCGAATCCCCGGTACACGATCTCGTATGTGCTTGTTGAGCCGAAGAGCACGAGCGATATACCCAGGATCGAACAGCAAGTCGAGGCGCTCGGCTACCGCGCACGAACCAAGAAAGAGTTCATGCAAAGGACCGCGAACTTCTTCATCTACGAAACGGGTGGCGGCACCAACATCCTAATTATGACCGCGATCAGTTTCATCGTCGGCCTGTCGATCTCGGGTCAAACATTCTACGCGTTCATCCTCGAAAACCTTGAACGGTTCGGAGCGCTGAAGGCCATCGGCACAAAAAGCCGCGACCTGGTCGGCATGATCCTGTTCCAGGCCACGTTCACGGCATTGACCGGCTACGGTCTGGGAGTTGGGCTGTGTGCACTCTTGATCTGGCTGGCAAGACTAAGGCTTCCTATCTACGCGGCCATGATTACCTTTAGCAATCTCGCGATTGCCTTTGGATTGGTCGTCATCATTGCAGCGGTCTCCAGCTATGTTGGGGTCCGGCGAGTTCTAAGAATTGAGCCATTCGATATTTTCCGAGGATGAGATGCCGAACGTAGCCATTCAAGCAAGCGGGCTGGTCAAGTGGTTTGGCGAAGGCGAAGCCAAGACGACGGCGCTCAGGGAAGTCAACCTGGAAGCTCAATTTGGCGAAATGGTCTATATCGTGGGCCCCTCAGGCAGCGGAAAAACGACCTTGCTCAGCGTTCTCTCCGGCATCCTCAAACCGAATACAGGGAAGGTTTTCGTGGAAGGAGTGGATATTTGGAGTTTGAATTCCGACCAGCTTGCTGACTTCCGGCTAGGGAAAGTAGGCTTTGTATTTCAGGACTATCACCTCTTTCCCCGCTTGAGCACGGTGGAGAACGTGGCGATTCCGCTCATTCTCAAGAGAAAGGAATGGGATGAAGCAATCCACGAAGCGGAGAAGTACCTTGATATCGTTGGTCTGAAGAGCCGCGCCGAGTTGCCTCCGGTGAAGTTGAGCGGAGGAGAGCAGCAGCGCGTGGCCATTGCCCGGGCAATCGCCGGTCAGCCGGATATTCTGATCATGGATGAACCGACTGCCTCGTTGGACGGAGACACGGGCAGCGCGATTGTCAGTTTCGTGCAGAAGAACATCCTCAACAAGGATCGCTGCATTCTCGTCGTGACGCATGATTCCCGGATTTACGAATTCGCGACGCGGATCCTGAAGATGGAAGACGGCCGTCTCAAAGGGCCGGAAGGCAAGGCAGCATGAAAAACAGAATTATCTTCGTCGTCGCCGTGATCGGAATCCTAGGTGGGCTTGTGAGCGCAGTCTACTCCGCCATTACGCAACCGGCGCTGCCCCCGGCTTTCAATCCAGCGGCGAGCCCCTATGCGAGTGCTATCTATGCCGAAGGCATTGTGGAGAGCGCGCAGACCAGCGGGGAGAACATCAACATTTACCCGGAGGTTGGAGGCACGGTCAAAGAAATCATCGTTTCCGAGGGCCAGCAAGTTAATGCGGGCGAGCCCCTGCTTCGGCTCGATGATTCGATCCAAAGAGCGACGGCCGAGCAGCAGGGTTCACAGGCAGAAGCTGCGAAGGCACTCTTGGAAGAACTGAAAGCGGAGCCGAGAAGAGAAACCCTCGATGTCAACATCGCCCAAGTGGTTTCTGCCGAGGCGACTTTGAAAACTGCCCAGGATACTTTGCAGAAAACGCAAGCGGCTTACGAGATGGACCCGCGATCCGTGAGTAAAGATGCCTTGGACGATGCAATTAATGCCGCCGCGGTCGCGAAGGCGAATCTTGAAGTTGCCAGAAAGCAGTACGAATTGACGAAGGCGGGAGCCTGGATCTACGACATTCGAAATCAGGAACGGACAGAGCACGCGCTGGAACAGGCCTACGCCGCCTCCAGCGCCCTGCTCGGCAAGTATACCCTGCGAGCGCCGCGGGATGGCGTCGTGCTCTCGATCAATACGATCGTCGGGAACTATGCATCCCCGCAAGGATCTTACGACGCATACACACAGGGCCAGGATCCCGTCATTACGTTGGGAAGTCCTCCAACTACTCTTAATGTTCGCTGCTACATAGACGAAATCCTGGTCCCGCGGCTGCCCGCGGGCTCCAAAATGAAGGCGCAAATGTCCATCCGCGGCTCGGATGTCAAGATTCCGTTGGAGTTCGTCCGCGTGCAGCCGTTTGTTTCTCCGAAAATCGAGCTCTCGGATGAGCGCCAGGAGCGCGTGGATGTCCGGGTTCTGCCCGTGATTTTCAAGATCGAGAAGCCCGCGAATGTGAATCTCTATCCAGGTGAACTGGTCGATGTGTACATCGGCGAATGAACGCTGCGTTGGGATTGGCCGGACCGTCTTTGCGGTCGCGCTCGCAACGATTTTTCTGCCGGTCGTGGGTTGCAGCGTTGGTCCCAAGTATGTGCGTCCAGCGGTTCAGAGCCCGCCAGCCTACAAGGAGCTTCCCGAGGCCGTCGCGAATGGGTCAGATTCCTGGCGGACGGCCCAGCCGAAAGATGGCACAACCCGCGGAAAGTGGTGGGAGGCGTTCAGCGATCCGCAATTGAACGAACTCGAAGAGAAGGCGACCTCTTCCAACCAAGAAATCGCAGCTGCGGTGGACAACTTTCTCGCAGCGCGGGCTCTGGTTCGCCAAGCCCGGTCGCAATATTTCCCGACCGTGACCACCAATCCGAGCATCATCAACCAGCGCCCACCGCCGGCGCAATTTGGCGGCCTGCAAACGGGGACCTCCTCGACATCCGTATTGACCGTCAAGTCGTTCACCGACTATTCGCTGCCTTTTGATGCTTCCTGGGAACCCGATTTCTGGGGACGCATCCGGAGCACCGTGAAAGCCAATATTTACGCTGCGCAATCCAGTGCCGCCGATCTTGAGAACGTTCGCCTGAGCGTACAAGCGGAGCTCGCCGTCGATTACTATGAGCTTCGCGCGCAGGACTCTCTAAAAGAGGTGCTTGATTCCACGGTCATCGCCTATCAGGAAACCCTCGATCTCACGCGCAGCCAGTACAAGGCCGGCCTCAGCTCCGATGAAGCGGTGGCGCAAGCCGAGGCTCAACTCAAAGCGGCGCAAGCTCAGGATACGAACCTGGGAATCCTTCGTGCCCAATACGAACATGCCATCGCGGTTCTGACTGGCCAGCCCCCCTCGTTATTCTCCCTGCGAGCGAACGCTCTGGCAGCAAATCCTCCTGCAATCCCTGTTGGGATTCCGTCTGAGCTTCTCGAAAGACGCCCGGACATTGCGGCCGCGGAGCGTTCCGTCGCTCAGGCGAACGCGGAAATCGGGGTGGCCAAGGCTGCCTATTTCCCAACGATCCTTCTCAACGCCACCGGTGGATTCGGAACTTCGTCGGTCGCGAACTGGCTTACATGGCCAAGCCGCTTTTGGTCCGTCGGCCCAAGTCTCGCCGAAACGATTTTCGATGCAGGCTTGCGCAACGCAACTGTCCAGCAATATCGTGCGACGTACGACCAAACCGTGGCCAACTATCAGCAAACCGTACTGACGGCGTTTCAGCAGGTCGAGGACAATCTCGCGTCGCTCCGAATCTTGGCGCAGGATATTGAGCAACAAGACGCCGCTGTGGAAGCCGCCACACGGAGTCTTCAGGAAGCTACCGTGCGCTACAAAGCTGGACTCGATCCCTACCTGAACGTTATTGCCGCGCAAACCATTCTTCTGAACGATCAACAAACCACTGTCACGTTTCGAATGGAACAAATGGTTGCGGCTGTCCAACTCATCAAAGCTCTCGGGGGTGGTTGGAACGCTTCACAAATCCCCTCCCCGAAGGAAGTGGGGGTCAAGGCCGCGGACGGCGTCCCGGGAGTGGCAGTCCGATGATCCGGACGAGTAAGTGCGACGACGTACGACATTTTGAAATTCAGAGATAGCGCAAGAGCTTCAACCAGATTCAGGAAAGGAACTACGATGGCTCACCAATCTTGCAAGCGAATTGAGAGTTTCTGCCGCATGCTGGCTCTCGCATTGATAGTTTGCTCCCCGGCAGGCTCCGTTATCGGATCGGAACTGAAGTCTCAGGCCTCTCCGCCATCTACAAATAATCGAAGCCAATCGGACCCGCAAGTGAAAGCGGTCCTCGATAGAATGGCCGCCGCTGGCGTTCTTCATCCAAAGACAGTTGAAGAGGTGCGAAAGGCTTATTTGTTTTATCCGACTCTCTCGGGGAAGCCCGAACAGGTCTTTCGCGTCGGGGACCGGAAAATTCCAGGACCGGCCGGTGAGATTTCTATCCGTGTGTATACTCCCAATCCATCGAGCGGTCTTCCCATCTTGGTTTTTTTCCATGGGGGAGGGTTTGTGGCAGGAAGCCTCGAAGTCGAAGATACGCCTCTCCGCAGCGTGACCAATCGCTGTGGCTGTATCGTTGTTTCGGTCGCTTATCGACTCGCCCCGGAGAATCGGTACCCGGCAGCTCCGGATGATGCCTTCGCCGCCACAAAGTGGGTGGCGGAACATGCCATGGAACTCGGTGGCGATGCGCGCCGCATCGCGGTTGGCGGCGACGGCGCGGGCGGCAACCTCGCGGCCGTGGTCGCGCTGATGACGCGCGACCGAGGTGGCCCGCGCTTGGTCTATCAGGTCTTGATCTACCCCGACATCAGCGCCATTATGCTTGGCTCCCGTTACTTGTCCCACGACCCGATCGTAACGCCCGACGCGCGGATCGCAACGCTTGGCGCGTACGTTCCCATGTTAGCGAATCAGGAGGATCCCTATATTTCTCCGATTAACGCGAAGAGCCTGAAGGATTTGCCACCGGCCCTGCTGATAACCGACCAAGACGATCCCGCCTGGGATGAAGGCGGAGCCTATGCGAAGAGTCTCCAGCAGGCGCACGTCCCCGTCACCCTGTCCGTGTATCCCAATATGATCCATGGCTTTTTTCAGATGGCTGGAGCGCTCGACGCTGGGAAGAAATGCATCGATGAAGTGGGTGCTGCCCTCACGGAGACATTTAAGAACGTGCCGATCTCTTCATCCGTGCCGCCCACACATAACTGATTCGAAGTTAGCGCCGCAGGGCAACGAAGACTGTGTTGGCGGATAGGTCCCCCCAGAGCTTGCCCGCTCGTGGGTCTTGTCACATGAGTTTTGAGAAAACTCTTTCAAATCGCGTCGAATAGGCCATTTCAAGGCACTAGGTTCCGAAGAGCGGGAGCAATTCGTGATTTTTCTATAGGATGGCCTACAACTAGTTGGGAGCTTTGGTCGGGGCGTGGAGATTTGAACTCCAGACCTCCTGCGCCCAAGGCAGTTGCAAAAAATCTATCTTGTTGGTCCGTCTAGCTTTGTTCTGCGTCATAGTATACGGTTTTGGACCTAATTTGTCAGCACTTGGACCCAAGTTGGACCCAACTTTTTTTCACAACTAGGCAGACGGTAGGCAGGCGCGGCCTCTGCCACTTATACCAGTGCTATTTCGCGGTCAAAATTGGGTTTCTTCTCCGCGTGGAGCTTTAAGGCCACGCCACAAACTGCTGCGATGCGCTCCAGCATCGTGAGCGAGTGTCCGGTATATTCGGCATTCTTCCAAGCGAGCAATCACGGACTGTATCGTGCCAACCTTCTTCGCTAGTTCTGGTTGCGCATCCGTTAACCATCTGGACGGCCCGGCAAAGAACAAGTGGAGTTATACGCTTGACTTCCGCTACGGCGGATCGTGCGAGCATGTCTTGTCGTGACGACTATTCTGATCGCATTGATTGGATTGTTGAGGGATGGGGTTTTAGTCCTTGAAGTAACTATCGTTTTCCTCATGAATTCTGCGAGATACGTCAGCTAGCGCTTGAATTTCCTCTCTCGGAACCCATGTAAAGCCTTTGCTGTTGCCAACAACGATCTCAAGTCCGCTCACACACGCGGAATTGAAGATATTTCCCGTCAATATCATGTGCGCAACTAATTTCTTCAGACTTGAGACATTTCTCAGGGCGTACTTGTCTTTGTCGTAGTAATGCTCAACGATGTATCTTGCTAAATTAAATTCATCACCTGCAAAAACTCTGCATTTGCCGTCAACCTTTACATCGGGGGTGAGAAGCACGAATGTTCTATCCCTACAGTCATAAAAAGCAGACCAAATAGCGAATCTTTCACTTTCCGCTTGGACCCAAATAATTTTCCTATATGTGTCAGAAAACTCACTCCCGACAGTTATCTTGTACTCTTCCAATGCCCTATTTGAGGCTTCATCGATGAAATTGTATGGAAGGGGCTCTGAGGTTTCGGCAATTGTTTTAGCGACTGCCGCGCCGACCTCTTTGGCGCACTCGTCCCCAGCGAACGTGTAAGCCAATCCGGGCACGATTACTATTTTTGAGTCGGAATCGGTGATTCTGGAATTACGTCCAGGCTTAATACGTTCCACGCATGTATCACTCGCAATGACAACTCCATCGCTTCCGAGCAGCACTACTTGTAGAGTCATTGGCGGCAACTCCTCGCATAGACCTCCGTTGCATTCTGCGTCGAGTATACCCTCTGTTGTAAAAATCGCGTGACGCGGAATATTGTCGAGCAGATTTCGATTTGACCTTCGAGTCCTAAGGAGTGGATTAGGAGATACAATTACACTGACAAGTGGATGTGGAATCGGCCCAGTGCCTACCTACCTTCCAGACACGAACGTTCTGATCGACCTCGGAAGAGACCCCGCCGTCCAGACGAAGCTGAAGAACGCCGAACAGAGCGGGTCTAAATTCGTGATCGCACCGTCGGTGATGACGGAACTGACGGTCGGTGTCGTCAAGGGAGGCGCGACCTACTTTGAGCAGAACAAGAAAATCTTCACCTGGCTTCAGGCCCACTCGGACGCCATCTTGGACCTTCCGAGGCCCTTTGTCGGTAAGATTCTCGGACTTCAGTCAAAACGCAGCCATGTGGAAAAGCACCATCACGTGCAGCGCATAGAGATGGTGGTGAACTCCCAGACGTTCGACGAGTTTCTAAAGTGTAAGGACGATACTGGCAACGTCTGGTCAGATATCGACAAGGCTGTTCAAATACACAAAGCCCAGGTGGACAACGAGATCACTTGGCAGGAGAAGTTGGCGAAGTGGCCACAAGGCACGTTTGATCTCGGAGCGGAGCTCTGTAAGATCTTTGCGGTGGGGAGAGCCTGCCCAGACCCCGAAGTGTTCAGGCGGCATTTTTCGGCTGCCGTTGAGTATGACGAGGCATCGATCGCGAAGATCAGAGCGGGTGCCAATCCACGGAAGAATGACCGAGGCCGGTACGCGGACTCCCAGCTTTTCTTCTATCTTGCCGACCCGAACATAACCTTAGTGACGAGCGAAGACTTCTCAAGCGACATCACGCAGTCGCCACAGCGCATACGGATAGTTGGGTTGGACGCACTTTGAGCCAACGAAGTCGCGACATATTCAGACGTTCTCTCTCCGTCTGAACTCTTCATTCCTCGGAACTCAGACAGCAGGCGCGTAAACTCCTGCGCTCGGCCAATGACGGCTGCCCTCGATCAAGGGTCAATCTGGTCCAAGATTTTGGACCGTTTCCCGTTTCTTGTAGGTGGCGTCACCGGTCGGTTCAACCAACCCAGAGTCTATTGCTTGCCTTACTGCCGCACAATCACCGCTCTTGAATATCGGTTCAGGCTCGGCAGGCGGGGCGTACAAAATGTAAGTCTCTTCGACGCTTCCAGTCTCAGGGTCAACCCGCCTGTAAACGGTTATGCGATCATTTCTTCCAAGATTCTCCACAAATTTCTTTGCAAATTCACGATCACGCCATGCCTCCGCCGCTTTTTCCGCATTGACCATTGCTGGTCCTCCCACGAGTCGCGCCTTAGCCTCGGTTTGTCGCGTTTCACCGCTATTCACGCCCGCGCACTACAATCCAAAAAGCATATTGATGAGCCTCGTAAATTCATCTCCTGTTGTGCAGATTCTTGGGGCAGCCCACCCAGGTCGTTTCACACTGCACGCGATTTCGGGAACGTTGTCTACTGTATCCACAAAGTACTCAGCATAATTGGTCCGCCCAATTGCATCGAGAACGTCGAGGGACAACGTGGACTCAGTCTTTCCGTCGGTATGTTTCACGGAGACGGCAATGTCGAGTAAGACGAAACATATACCAGTACCGAATGGGTCCACGTGACTGCTGTCGGTCGCGTGCGTAATGGTGAACAGTCCAGGGGGATCGGAATATCGTTTGCGTTCTTCTTCTAACATGCCATCCGCCCGAGCGCGGCAGTCTATCTGCTCAGCGGTTGCTGCGTATCCCACTGCTGTACTCCCGGCCGACGGCGAGGCTACCGAGGAAGGTGCATTCCCATCACGCGTTTGCGCTTTGACCGGCTCAGTTTCGTTGGGCAGGGCCTGGATTTTGGAGGATTTAGCCAGAAGCAGGCCTTTCGCATCATTGATGGGGATTGCGAAATTTAGATTTTCGCCGCCCTTAAGATACAAGGTCGTGATTCCAACCACCTCTCCTGCCATGTTGAACAACGGGCCACCGCTGCTACCAGGAGAGATCGGCGTCGTGACCTGCAAGAATTTGCCGCCTTCCTCCTCGACTGTTCGGATTCCGCTAACTATGCCGTTTGAGACGGTCGATTCGAGCGACAGAGGATTGCCGATGGCAATGACTTCTTCTCCCACTTGAAGTTGATCTGAATTCCCGAGAGTGAGAGTCCGGAAGTTTTCGCCGTGCGCCTTGATGACGGCAACATCGCGGGCTTTATCGAATGCGAGCACTCCATCGACAACATAGAAAGCGCCGTCAGGGAATTTAACGATAGCGGAGCTACCCTCGGAAATGACGTGATAGTTGGTTACGATCACTCCATCCTTGCTCACCAGAAAGCCGCTACCTTGGGCAATAGCGTGGCCATCCTTGTCAGACATAACGATAGATACGATGGCCCCATTTGCAGATTTGGCTATCGCGGGTATGTCTTTTCGAGGCGCTGTCGACTGCGCGGCTGCAACGCCAACATTGTTCGTTGCCTCCAATATGTCGAAATTCACATACTCGTACATTTTTATGCCGCCATTCGGCGCGACGGAGTAGTGCAGGGTATCTCCGTTGCGCGAGATGCAGGGCGACGATACGGATTGAATCGCAATCACTGGGTGTCCGTCGCTGTCCGGATACTTAGTGTCCATCTCACAGGCACGAATCGGCACACCGATGTGCGGCACTTGGCTCACGTCAGGCCCTTGCGGCCAACTGCCAAACCGCGTGTGCAAATGAAGATTCTTTCCGGGAGCTACCTGTTCAAGTTTCGACGCTCCTGGTTTCACAGTGCTGATTTGCGACTCGGCATATTGAACCGTTAGAACTTCCGACCCATAGACGATGACATAATTGTCGAGTTGACTGTTCGTGCCGTCGTCGTGAACAACGGTGTGAGCTGTTATCACATAAATTGGCTGATCCGATTTGACGGATAGGTTTGTCTTCAGCGGTGCCTGCGCGTTTGCAGGGGAAGAAAACGCCGAGATAACAGCCATCAGAGTGGGTATCAGGGTTGTTTTGCTCATTTGAGCGCCCCAGTTTTTGGACTTGCCCTCTCGAACCGCTTCGCGCATGACCGTGAAGATCTACGTGGCATCTCTTCGGCGAATGGTCTCCACTTCCGGCTTTCCGTATCTGCTCCAACTCTTCGGCGAAGATTTGGCTAGAGAAAGATATTGTACTGCTTCTGTTACAAGGAGCATGGGAAATCCTCCATTAAAGCTTCGAGCAGGCATGGTTTACCTCCAGCCACCGCCCGGTGAAACGACCGTTGCCTTTAGCCGATGTTGAGGGAAGTCTTTCAGATTGAGAGTAACGATAAAGTCTGCCTTGCCGGATTCAGCGCAAATACAGAACGCATCGTCCTTAGGATCGGGAGAAATTTCAGCCGAGGCATGGACCTTCACCTCTTCGGCCCGCTCGCGGATTAGGTTCACGACTTTCCCGATGAGATTCGGACGAACGCCGAGGCGCTTTAGGACTTCCTTGTACTCTTCCACGATATCTTCCGTTATGAGCCAGAGGAAATTGTTCCGCTCCGCCCACTCGTGAAGCACATCTGCGCTGGGATTCCTACCGGAAACGAACGGCTCTCTGAAACCCGATATGCCAGCCGCAAGCACACTCGTGTCAACAACAGCCCGTGGCTTGCGTTTCTTAGATTTCTGCGGCAACTGTGATCTCCGGAGCTCGCTTTTCTCTACGATAGGTGCGGACTGTGCGCAAGATTTCCTCTTCGGAAACCTCTCCGATATCCTTCGCCGCCTCAGTTAGCGATTCCAGAAATTCCTTCTTCCAGCCCCGGCGTTTTCTCCCACGCGGCATGTCTTTATAGAGATCGGCTCTGCCCATTCTTTCCTCAATCTGTTCCCCAAAGGTTCGAAAGGGCACTCCCAGCTTGATAGGTTGTTCCTCCTCGGCAAGCCTACAACTGAAAATTATGTACTTCGGATTTTCTGATTTGAGCTTCTCTTCACACGCGCTGAACACCTCCATCAACTTGGAAAGCACACTCGTGCGCGTGCCCAAGGACTCTTTTAAGTAAGATGCGACCTTGGCTACCAAAAGAGCGTTCGTGTCGAAGAAGTACGTTCCCTCTGACCGCTTGGGTTTCACGACGCCGAATTGGACAAGGTTCTGCAATTCCTTCGGCTGTATCTGTAGTACCGCACTTGCCTGCTTTAGCTTTAAACCCAGCCTTGGCATAACCCCTCCAATTGACATCTAAATATTAGTCCTTAATTAGAAACCTGTCAAGAATCAGCAGGGGTTTGTGTAGTCCCAGTCAGCAACAAAAGCCGCCCTAGACTTTGCTGACCATGCGGAAAACCGTGCGAAAATCGGTTTTCCTTACGGTTTTCCTAGCGGTTTTCGGGTCACGAAGCCCCTAATTCACACTGACAGCGTGAGATGTGCGGACCAAAGACACAAATCCGGACGTGCGCAAGTACGGCAAAAGGGCGGGAGCGACCCCCTCTTTTCGCCCGGCCTGCGGCCCGAAAAGTAACACGGGGTCGCTCCCGCCCTTTCTTACGGTGTACTGCTCTTTGTATTCGCCCGCATTGGGTGAGAACTGCTGCCAGCAAATACAAACCCACATTCAACCGAAGCAGCTCGCCGATTCCCGAGAAATATTGTTCAGAGCAGGCGGGCATTTTTTCTTTGTGGGGTTTTGCCGACTTCTTGCCCATTAGTACAGATAGAGGGTGACTTTCCCCCAGGGAGACCAACACCACTTTACACAAATTGTAGGGGAGAAATCGAAAAGCGGACGCCTTTCCTTCGAGTCGAAGAGAAGCACGAAGAAGGCCAAATCCAACTTTTCAAAACAAATAAAAGTTAATTTTCCTCCTCACATTTCCCCCTTTTTTTGCCTCTTTATAAGTAGGGATGCTCTCGCCGGTTTCTTGGAATTGTCTCGGAGAGGTTCGGCAGATAGTTCGCCTTTAATTGGAGAGCGCTTCGTGATGCGCGGTTCAGCGAACATGGCTGAGATGCCTGATGTCAGGTGTCGCCAGGCTTTCTTTGGTCTTGAAATCATGCGCCGAAATCAAACGCTGGAAAGAGAGTTTAAATTTACTTCGAATTTCTCCCTCTTAGAAATGCACACAATTCGCGGCCCATTTTCAGGCATGGCGTTCGAACGCATTTTTTCTCTGCCGCTTCGCAGCTCTTCTTCCGTGGCCGCGTTTTGTGGCCCCAACTCAAACAACAGAAATGAAGCGTGCTTTGCGACCTCGCGGCAGGCGTGCAAAATCATCGCACCAGAAGCACACCATTCTCATGCAGCTTTTCTAACCATCTGGCCCGATGCTTCGTGGATCAACGAATGGCGTCTCTCTTGCGTGAATGCTCCTTCCGAGGGTGACGGGTGCATGAAAGACACAGATCACCCCATCAGTCACCCTTTGCGTCACCCTCGGATTTTCGGAAGAGTCCGAAACAGAATAAGTTGCGTACGCCATGACGATCAATTTGGGCGGGGACAAAACACCGGATTGGGCTGGAGCGACCCCACTTTTGTGCACGTATCCGTGCCCAAAGTAATTCGTGGGGTCGCTCCAGCCCAACTGCGCGGTGACCGCGCAGAGTATTTTGTCCGCGTCCAAATGGGAAGAAGAACCACGTCCAAGACGGTTTGGAACTACCCGAATTCTTAAATCGAGCCAGGTCCAGAAGAAGGGGGCCACAGTCATGCCAAGCGGAGATGAAAACCACACTGAACTTCTAACGGTTCAGGAGACTGCCAAGCTCTTGAAGGTGCCAGTCTCTTGGGTCTACGGACACACTCGAAAGCGTTCGATTGACCCGTTGCCAGGGTATCGGCTCGGCAAGTATTGGCGCTTCCGGGANGATGAATTGTTGGCTTGGGTNTCACGTCAGCGAACGGGTCGCCAGGCGGCTTGACATGCGGACTACACTACAAAGCGACGAAGAACAAGCTGGGCGGGCNATCGAGATCCCAANGANGGGAGAAACGATGGCTCGAAGAGGTTTCCAGCAAGGATCNCTTTTNCAGCGNGGCACTCGGNGAAAGCTTTGGGTGGCNCGCTGGTGGGAGGANGTAATTCAANCAGACGGCACGCTCGGCAGACTGAGGCGGTCCGAAGTGATCGGGACCGTCGCTGAATTTCCGACGCGCCGCCTTGCGATGCAAGTGTTGTCTCAGAGACTAGGGTCCATCAACAGCGGCAAGGCAAGACCGCAGTCTGTCCGTACCTTTGGCAATTTCGTCAAGGATGATTGGACGCCTGTAGTTTTGCCCACACTCAAATACGCAACCCAGAAGCACTATCGGTACATGCTCGACGTGCATCTCATTCCGACTTTCGGCCAGAGACAGCTTCGGGAACTTACGCGAGAAGAGTTGCAGAGCTTCCTCAGCCGAAAACTCAGCAACGGGTTATCGTGGGAAACCGTTCACCACTTCAAGTGTGGTATGAGCAAGATTCTCGGAGCAGCAGAGGAATGGGGCTATATTGCCGAGAACGTAGCTCAGAAAACGAAACTCCCGCGACGGCAGCATGGAGCGGAGCGGGTTGTCCTCACTCCGGTCCAGCTCCGAGACCTCGCTGCCAACCTGAACGAGCCGGCACGCTCGGTCGCATTGCTGTTGATGCTAACTGGATTGCGAGTTGGTGAGTTGCTAGCGCTTCGTTGGGGATGTATTGACCTGAAGGCTCGTTTACTCCGCGTTTGCGAAACGGTGTATGACGGGCACTTCGACAAACCCAAAACGAGACGCAGTGCGCGAACCATTCCCATTGGGACGGAGACGGCAGAAATATTTGCTGGCATCTGTCCTGCCACTGTTGAGGCAAATGACCTGATATTCGCTACACGCGAGGGATTGCCGCTACACCGCTGGAATCTCTTGCGCAAGCACCTGAAGCCTGTCGCAAAGAAATTAGGGCTTCCTGGTGTCACGTGGCATCTTCTGAGGCATAGCCACGCAACGATGCTCGACGGTGTGGGTACTCCAATAGGAACGATGCAATCTCTGTTGGGACATGCCACGCCGGAAATCACGCGCGAGATTTATTTGCACGCGATCCCGGAAGAGCAGCGTCGCGCTGTGGAAAGCGTCGAGCGGCTTGTATTTGGACCCAAATGGACCCAAGTTCAGGCTCCGACGCAGACCACGTCAGGCAGAGTAAATTGAAAACAAAGAAGTAATTGGTCGGGGCGTCCGGATTTGAACCGGAGGCCTCCTGCGCCCAAGGCAGGCGCGCTACCAGGCTGCGCTACGCCCCGACAAACTGCGCTCTAATTCTAGCTCACTTTGTAAGTTCGCCTCTACGTTTCCAATCCTCCAAATAGATCCCGTGCAGCTCCAACGAAGCCGCGGACCTCTGGCTACTCGGAACCACATCACGTAACCTAAAAGGCCGCGCTGCGTGCGCGACAATCGAAATGAACGACAACATCCAATGGAAGGGCACGAAATGACACGAATCTTGGCCTGGTCGGCGAGTGGCCTTGTGGTTCTGGCTCTGGCATGCAGCATTGCGCTTCTAACGAAGGACGCGGGCGCTCCAAATCTTTCGCGGCTTTCGCCTGCGGCGATTTCCGCCGCGCCGCTTCTGCTTGTTGGTGTCGCATTCCTGCTTGTGCAGGCAATCATTCGCCCGAAACCGCTAGCTTTGTTCAGGAGCGTAATCCTGGCTGGAACGTTTCTTCTCTGGGGAGTTGTCCAGCTTCTGCCGTCGAGCAATCTTTCCGCGAGACTCAGCGATCTGGTCATCGCACTGTACGTCTTGGATCTTGCGTGGGCTGTGTTGATCGAAGTCAGGCGCATCCCTCGACAATCGGCTTAGAGGTCCGAAGCACTATCAGGATTCCGCACGCGGAGCCTGCGCCTCAGACGGTCTTGTCCTCGGAGTAGCAGAGAGACTGCAAATTGCATTCAATGCACTTCGGCTTGCGCGCCTGGCAGACGCGCCGGCCGTGCCAGATCAGTTGATGGGAGAAGAGAATCCACTTCTCCCGCGGGATCACCTGCATCAAGTCCTGCTCGATTTTCTTGGGGTCGGTGTTTCGGGAAAGATCGAGCCGCCCGGAGAGCCGCTGCACGTGCGTATCCACTACGACTCCGGACGCGATTCCGAATGCCGTGCCGAGCACCACATTCGCCGTCTTCCGCGCGACGCCCGGTAGCGTGAGCAGCTCCTCCATCGTCTTGGGAACCTCGCCGTGAAACTCCTCCACGATTTTCTTGCTCGCGCCCATGATCGACTTCGTCTTGTTGCGGAAAAAGCCGGTCGGGCGGATGTCCTGTTCTAGCTCCGCCGGATTCGCGTACGCAAAGGCCTTCGCGTTGGGATATTTCGGGAAAAGCGTCGCTGTGACGATGTTGACGCGTTCGTCCGTGCACTGCGCCGAAAGAATCGTCGAGATCAGCAGTTGAAAAGCGTTTTTGTGCTTTAGCGCGCAGGTTGCAGCAGGATAGGCTTCATCGAGCTTTTGCAGAATCGCCCGCACCCGCGCCGGGTCGGTTCCCTTCCCTGCCCGGCTCGTTCGAACATTGGCTTTCGGCGAGCGAGCGCTTGCTGGTTTCCGTGCGGTCGCACTCTTCTTCGCTAATTTTTTCGTTCTGCGGACCATAAGGCGAAAAACTATAACACAGGCTGGATTACGACTCGACGCGGACGCCCTTCCAGAATGCGACGTGATCCTTGATCTGCGCAGCAGCGGGTTTGGGATCGGGATAGTACCAGGCGGCGTCGGCGTTGCGTTCGCCGTTTACTTCCACGTGGTGATAACTCGCCGTACCCTTCCACGGGCAAACCGTGTGCGTATCGCTCGGGTGAAAATACTCCGCATGCACGGACTCGCGTGGAAAATAGTGGTTCCCTTCGACGATCACGGTCCGATCGCTTTCCGCCAGGACCGCGCCGTTCCATTGGGCTTTCGCCATTTTCGTCCTCCGCCTGTTAAACCGCGAAAAATAGATTCTGTGCGAGCGGCCATTCCGCGTCCAACCATTGCCCGGCACACCGGTAGCCTGCGCCTTCGCCCATCTGGATCACGTCTCGCGGGCGGTATTTGTGGGAGCTTTCCGTCCAGATCGTTTCGCCCTCGCGCAAATAGCATCGAAAGCCCGCCTTGCGAATCGTGACTCTTTGCCAGGCCTTCGATCGAAGATGCATCTCGATCCGGCGCTCCGCGTCGTCCCAACGCACTGCATGGTCGAACTTCGCGAGTTCGAAATCCGCGTCCAGCTCGCGATTGATCCGCGCGAGCAGATTCTTGTTGAACGCAGCCGTCACGCCAACTGGGTCATCGTACGCGAGGATCAGCTGGGATACCGGCTTTTCGAGGTCGGTCGCGAGCAAAAGCGCGTCGCCGGCCTGCAAGATTGCGCGCACTTCGCGCAGAAATTGATCTCCCGCTGGGCGATCGAAGTTCCCGATCGTGCTGCCCAGAAAGAGCACGAAGAGGCGTTCGCCATCGTGCCGTCGAACGGCTACCTCCTGAAGCCCATCGAGGTAAGCTCGTTCGAATCCCACGATGCTGACCTTGTCCATCTCTCTCAGTTCCTGCTCGCAACGAAAAAGAGCGCTGCCGGAAATATCGATAGGGTAGTAATTAACGCGCTGCCTGTGCGCGAGCGCTTCGAGCAGCCAGCGCGTTTGCTGGCCGCTGCCGCTGCCGAGTTCGGCGACGACCACGGGACCCGGCACGCGGCTTACAATCTCGCCGGAGTATCGCTCGAGCATGCGTTTCCCCGCACGGTTCAAGCCATACTCCGGCAAAAGACATATCACGTCAAAGAGCGCCGAGCCGACTTCGTCGTACAAGTATTTCGAAGGCAGCTCTTTCTGCCCCGGATGGCTAAGCCCCATCACCACGTCGGACGAAAACTCAGAGCGCGCCCGGATAGCTGAACTTGCCGTTGCCATTCGCGGAGCTGACGCCATGGCTTATTCCTCCACGCAGCGGAAAGTGGCATACACGTGTGGATAGTGCGGCTGGAACCAGTTCCGAAAGGACCGGCGCAACATACATGCGTCCGTCCGCGGCGATCCGCCCTTCATCACGAAATGCTTGCCGTCGAAAAAGTTGGCGGAATAGCCCGGATAAAACGAAAACGGCTCGAATCCCGGCAGCGGCCCGAAAACCGTGGACGTCCATTCCCACCCATTACCCAGAAGATCGAACACACCGAACGCGCTTGCGCCCGCGGGATGCGCGTCGATGGGAGCAGCATCCCAGCGTTCGTGATGAAAATTGCCGCGCGTTGCATCCGGCGGCGCGTCACCCCACGGGTACGCGCGCTCGGACCCATTCGGGTCGGCGTACGCGGCGCGATGCCATTGCGCCTCGCTCGGGAGCTTCTTCCCGGACCAGCGTGCGAACGCGGAAGCCTCGGCGTGGCTCACGTAAACGGGCCACGCTGGCGGCAGCGGAACCAGTCCAAACATGGCGCGATAGTCCCACTGCGTATCCGGATCAGCCGGGAGCGAACTCGATCGCCGCACCCAAAAATGCGGATGCTCGATCCGCTCGCGGCGCTTCCATTCCCAGTCTTCAGGCGTCCAGTAGCTGGAGTCGTCGTAACCGCCCGCGTGCACGAATTTCAAGAATTCGGCATTCGTCACCGGAAAAACGTCGATCGAAAAGCTCGGGACTGGAATTTCTTGCTCCCCGAACTCATTGTCCCATCCGAAGCTGCCACGCACGTGGCGCGGCATTCCGAGCGTGGCCACGCCGGCGGGAATCGTCACTTGGCTCTGTCTCGGCGCCGATCTTCGATCGGCGCTCACGGCCGCTTGAGGGATTTTCCGATCGACCGGAAGGTTATGCAGGAGATATGCCAATGTCTCGGCATGCATCAGCCGATGCTCGATCGCGACATGCAGCAGGATTCCCTCGGCGAGATCTACGCTCGAAGAGTGCAGCGCTCGCGAGCTGTGCAACGCTTCATCCAGCATTTGCCGCACGTGCAGATTGTATTTTTCGACCTGTGCAATCGTTGGCCAATCTCCCGGCGTATCGGTCGGCAAACCGCCGCCGACTGGATCGATGCCGAATGCGAAGAGACTGTTAAAGCCGGGGTCGTGCGATTCGAGCCCGAGCGCGGGGCTCAATAAATTCCAGTCAAACGCCTCGAGATGCCCTAGGTAAAAGATCAGGCGATGGCGTTCCGGAATCGGGCGGTCGTAGAAAGAATTCGGCGGAAGCAGTTCGAAAATTGCATCCGTCCGCGCACGCGCGTCCTCCATGCGGGACAGCAGAGTCGGGTGAAGCTCCGGCGCAACTCGGTACGTCGCCATAGTCACCTCGGCGGCAGGGGGTGTCTTTTGTACCCCTGCTGAGAGTCTGAGGGCAAGGGAATTTGTCGTACTTGCGGTTAGATGCGCGAGCAGCTAAATGGGCGTCAGGAAAGTTGACGACGCTAGCAGGTCCACCACCTTGCGGAAGGCCCGCCCGCGATGGCTGTTGCGGTTTTTTTCTTCGGGCGGGAGTTCTGCATAGGTCCGCCCGGTTTCCGGAAAACGGAAGACGGGATCGTAGCCGAATCCTCCCGCTCCGCTCGGCGCCTCGGCGATGACACCTTCGGCAAAATCGGAGACGACCCCGAGCGCGCGGCCTTGGCGCGCAATCGCGATGACGCAAACGAATCGCGCGCGCCGCTGGTCTCCCCGTTTACCCTCCATTTCACGCAACAGTTTGCGGACGCATTCGGCATCCGTCGCGCCCGGTCCCGCGTATCGCGCGGAGTGAACTCCCGGCGCTCCGCCGAGCGCCGGCACGACCAGTCCGGAATCGTCGGCGAGAACCGTCTCATTCGTGAAACGGCTGTAATGCAGCGCCTTTCCTGCGGCGTTTTCAGCGAAAGTCGGCGCGGATTCTTCGAATGCGGGAAGTTCGCGGAAATTCGGAAGTAGGTCGACATCGAGAGCGGAACCCGCGGCGAGATCGCGATACTCGCGCAGCTTTCCGGGATTCGATGATGCCAGCAGGATTTTCATCGGCGCGGACGCGCTATCGCGAACGCCCACGAAATTTCGTGCGAATTAATTGGTGTTGCGCCTCGGTAAGTTGCCGGATGCCGCCGGCAGCGAGTTCGAGTAGGTCGTCCAGCTCCTCGCTGGTGTAGGGGCGCCCTTCGGCGCAGGCCTGCACTTCGACGAAATCTCCGCCGCCGGTCATCACGACGTTCATGTCCACTTGCGCGCGTGAGTCTTCCTCGTATGCAAGATCGAGCAGAAGTTCGTCATTCACAATTCCCACGCTCGTTGCTGCCACGGAGTCAAGCAAAGGCACCGAGCGCAACATCCCCGCTGCGACCATGCGCTCCATCGCCAGCGCAAGCGCAACGAATGCGCCGGTGACGGACGCGGTGCGCGTGCCGCCATCCGCCTCGATCACATCGCAATCGAGCCACACTGTCCGCTCGCCGAGCGCCTTCAGATCCACGGCCGCGCGCAGCGTTCTCCCGATCATCCGTTGGATTTCGAGGGTGCGTCCAGACTGGCGGCCTCGCGCGGATTCGCGAGGCGTGCGTTCCTCAGTCGAGCGCGGAAGCATCCCATATTCGCCGGTGACCCAACCCTTGCCCGTGCCCTTGAGGAATTGGGGCACGCCGTCGTCCACGGTTGCCGTCACGATCACGCGCGTCCGGCCCATTTCGATCAGCACGCTGCCTTCGGCGCTGGAAATGAAGTCCGGCGTTATTTTTAAGGGCCGCAAACTGTCCGGCGCGCGTCCGTCTGCTCGCAAAAAAATCTCCCTTCCCTGCTGCGCTGCTGATTCGCTCAACGAGTCAGTTTGACGACTGCAATGAGAAGTGTCAACTCGCGGCTCGTGTAGCACTATTCGGCTAATGAGATGAACTCGCTGCGGTTGGCGCAGGAATGTTTAAATCGAAAAAACCCGTGAGATCAACGTTGCCCGCAAGCGTATCAACTTCCTGCCCGTGAATCAGAATTTTCAATCGCCGGAGACTGGGCACGTTGGCCGCGAGGGTGCGCGCAATGGAATTCACGGCAATCCCTTCGCTCAGAATTCCCGACGGCATTTCGGAGGAGAGTGCATCCGAAAAATCCGCGATGGCGGTGCCGTCCGGAAGAATGTAGAACCCCAGAAGCGTGGCGTCGGCAGGAATGGTCCGTTGCCCGGGCGTGGGAGGACTGACCGTAAGCGCCTGGAGCAACTGCCGCGAGCGTTCCACGGGATCGGCCGAGAGAGGCAATTGAATTTCGACCGGTGCAACGCTGTCGGGCCCCGCTGCCCAGAATATTTTGGCCTTCACGGTCACATCGGTGGGCGTGGAAATCGGCGGCGCGAGAACCTCGTGACGCGCCTGCTCCTCGGAGCGCACCTCGGCGAGGCGCTGAATGCGCCGGTGCAGACTGCGGAACCTGATGAGACCGATGACGACGGCGACCACGAGGATTCCGAGAACGATCTTGACGTTGCGCGGCATTATTTCGCCCCTGCCGCGCTGGGCTGACGAGACGCTGCGATGCCGCGCGCGATGGCGTCAGCGAGCGGCGGCGCGGCGGCGTTAAACAGGTCGGGAGTGGAGGAAGAAACGCTGGAGATTTCAATCGCCACCGCAGGCGCCTCCACCGAGCGCAGCGCGCGAATGGCAACGCCGGTGGCAAGGGCAGGCGAACCGGAGAAAAGTTGCCCCAGCTCGCTCTGGATGAAATTCGCAAGGCGATGACTTGACTCGAGGTGAGGCCGCTGCGCCTCCTCCCATGAAACGAGACCACTCGACGAAGGGTTCGGGGCTTTCGCGGCCGCACCGGCCGCGTTCGCTACCGCCGACGGAATGGGCGTAGCGAACTGATCGTAATAGGCGCGCGCGGTGCCCGGCGTGCCGGTCGAAGAAACGTGGAGGCTGATGAAAATGGAGTCGCGATACGCATTGGCCATCGCGGCACGGTCATCGTAAGACGGATTCGAGTCGTCGTTGCGCGTCATCACCACGCGGTAGCCGCGGCGTTCGAGTTCGGCGCGAACCGTACGCGCGAGTTGGAGGACGATGTCCTTCTCCGCGACTGCATCTCCGCGCGCGCCGGTGTCCGTGCCGCCGTGGGCCGGATCGAGCACGATCACAGGTCCGCCTGCGGCGGGCGCCGGCTGGGCCGCTTGCGGAGGTGCCTGCTGCTGCGGCGCTGTTGGCTGCGCCTCTTGCTCTGGAGATACCTGGCCGCGCGCCGAAGAAGGCAAGAGAAGTGCCGAAACCGTCGCGATTAAAAGGAATAGAACCAGAAAGAAGGATTTCCACACGACGCACAGAATAGCAGAAAAATTGCGGCGAGCGCCGCCGGGAAGCACGACGCGCGCATGGAGAACCCGCCTCTCGAAGCGATCCAGATGCCGATCTCGCAGTCGCATCAGGCGATCACGCGGGAGAGACATCGAAGAGGTGCGCCTCGAATGCATCGCGGCGAACGAAGAGTCCGGGGCTGCGAAGCTCGTCACTCGCACGCACATAGCGGACGTCGTTCAGTTCATCGTAGAAGACATATTCCTTCGCGGGCAGCGGCCGGTCGCCAAACTGGATGCGGCCCTGCGAGGCGTAGCTTGCGAGGTTCACCGAAACAATCTTCCACGACTTCTCGGAACGCCACTCGTACACAACGAGATTCCCGGACGTCGCGTCGCCCTCGGGCGTAACGGGAAGGACGTTCCACACGCCGTTGTGAAACACGTCAGTTTTCGTGATTCGAAGAATTCTCGCGAAAAATGCAGCCGTGGCCTGATTGGGCGGCTCGTCCGCAGCGATCCGCAACGTGATCGGAAGATGGACCTTCAAGCCTTCGAGCTCTCCCTGATGATAGAAGCGCATACTCGGCAGCGTCGCCATCAAAGTGCCTATCGACGGGAGCCGCTCATTGCCAAACACGGCGGCGCGGCGCCCCTCGTCGTGATTCTCGAGGAAGCACACGAGACGCGACTGGTAATCCACGGCCTGGGCCAATCGCCCATGAACACCGGCAAGGTTGAAATCGCGCACGCAGTCGTACAGGCCCTTGTCGTACACAAAGGAAAAACCGAGATCGAGCAGGCGCGGCTCGGTGCCCCAGTACGCCTCGGCGAGAAGAACGAGGCCGGGCACCGCCGCGCGCGCCTCAGCCCAGAATTCTTTTGCGGGCGGCGAAGCCCCATTCAAGAGGTGCCCCCAGATTCGCTGAAAGATGTCGTGAAAGTGGAGCATCGCCATGTCGCAGCGGACTCCATCGCAATGGGCGGCAATGTTGCGCAGGTCCGCGAGTTGCGCCGCGCGCATTTGCGACGAAAAGTGGTTTAACTGCGCGACGTCTTTCCAGGGAGGAAAGTAGGGATCTCTGCCGAGCGCGAGAAAAAAAGAGCCTCGCGGCGTATCGATGCGATAGAAGCTGGAAGAATCCCTTTCAAAATCTTGCGCTGTACCCTGAACGTAGAACTCCGGCTGCGCGCGTGTCCAGGGGTGGTCGAGAGCCGTGTGGTTACCCACAAAATCGAGGAAGAGCGCCATGCCTCGCGCGTGGAGTTTTTCGCGGACGCCGTCGAGAGCATTCCAGTCGGTGATGCGCGGATCGGGTGCGTATTGCGCAACGGCGTATGGCGAACCGATCACGTCCTCCGGTTTCCAGCCGGGCAGGGCAAGGTCATATTGAGGGACGTTGCCGGGATCGGACAGCGCGACTCGACGCGATTCCGGGCTTCGCCGCCAGATGCCCATCAGCCAAATGATGTCGAAACCGAGACGCGCGAGCGAGTCCCATTCGGAATCGGGAACGTCCGCGAGTTTCACAAGACGCCCCGCGCGCGCCGAAAGCTTTTCGAGCCATGCCCATGTATTGATTTCGTAGAGGTGGGGATGGGGGCGCAGCGGGAACTGCCTTGTGGATGGGATGGCCGAAGGCGTCACGCGAGCCTATCCCCTGCCGACGTAAATTCCTCGACGCGCGAGCTGGCATTTGGGTCCGGTTTCATTGTCGGGCAGCACACACCTCGGGTGTTTGTTTTGAATGACTTACGCGTGTTTCTGTCCGGCAGCCATTGTCGGGCAGATTTTCGCGAAAGAGTGAATTTTTCGCCGCGCCGAGCGCTGCAGCGGCATAGGCGAGAGCGCGGCCTCGCCGGTTCGTCCCAGGCCCTTTTGGTCGTCTCCGAGTTTGAGGCGCACTCATCATCGTGACGCGATCAGGCTAACAAATTGTGGGATGGCCGCAAGGAGGAATCTCGGTGGGCTTTCATTAGACAGTGAAGGCGCGCCCAACAAACTCAACGCAGAGACGCAGAGAGCGGCGCGGCGTAGTCAAGAACGTCGAGAATCGGCGCGCCATCTACGGTTTCAAAGCGGAGTCGATGAAGCCGGCGATATTCGACTTGAGCTTCACGAGGTCCTCCTCGTGCAAATACATCATGTGGCCGGCAGAGTAATACTGCAGATGAATGCGGTCCCGGATACTTCCGGGCAGCAGAACATGGTCCATGGTGTATTCAGTGGCGAAAAACGGAGTCGCCATGTCGAAGAATCCGTTTTCGACCTGCACCTGGAGGTGCGGGTTTTCGATCAACTCACGGGCGAGATCTCCCTCGACGTTGGGAGCGCCAGGGAAGAAAGAGCCGCCGCCTTGGTGATGCTTCCAATCCCAGGCATTGCCCGGTTCATCGGGAAGCGTCTTGTACTCCCTGTCCGGAGCGTATTTCAGATCCTCCCGGACATAGCTATTAAATGCCGCGGTGAAAGCGCCCAAGATGCCCGTGAAGGATGGATCGAATTCGGCGAATTCGGTAAGCCGGTCGTAGGTCGGACCTGAAAAGCGAGCGTCATAGCGGCCGATCGTGAGGCCACGGCTTCTTTGAAGCTCCGCTTCGAACTGGTGAAGCTCAACGCGCAGGTCCGCCCTTATCAGATAGTCTTCACTGAGCCCTGTGAAACGCGCGAGTTTCTTCGCGACGTCCGCTTTTTCGGCGTCACTCAACCGCGAGCCTTTCATGAGGGCGCTCGCATAATCGGTGGAGGCAAACTGGCGCGCGTCGGCGAGAAACGCATTCAGGTCGTCCGGGCGATCCTTCAAGAGCTTGTAATACCACGCCACGGCGGCATAGGTAGGAACATAGAACATGTACGACCGGTCATCGCCGGGGCTGAACGAAAGGGTGCCCATGTCGAGGACGCTCGAGATGAGCACAATGCCGTTGATCGACATGCCGTCCGTGGATTGCAGATAATTTCCGAGGGCCACGGAGCGAAACGTCCCGTAGCTTTCGCCGATCAGAAACTTCGGCGAGTTCCACCGGTTGTTGCGGCTGACATAGGTGGTGATGAACTGCGCGAGCGATTTGACGTCCTGATCGACGCCCCAGAAGTCCTTGTCCTGTGCTTTCCCAACTGCGCGGCTGAATCCCGTGCCGACCGGATCGATGAAGACCATATCGGTCTTATCGAGAAGCGATTCGTCATTGTCGACAATTTTGAAGGGAGCCGGAGGCGTCGCAGCCGCGTTTTCAGTCACGACGCGCCGAGGTCCGAACGCACCCATGTGCAGCCAGATCGAGGCCGATCCCGGACCGCCGTTATAGATGAACGCGATGGGGCGCTGGCTTGGGTCCTTGACGTCACTGCGCGTGTACGCAGTCGAGTAGATCAGCGCGGTTGGTTCGGCTTTGTCGTTCTTGAGCAGAGTCGTAGAGGCCGTGGCTTTGTAAGGAATCGTCTGTCCGCCGATGCGGATGGTGTGATCGGTAACCGAGGATTCCTCTTTGGGCGGAGCTTCGGGAGCGGCCTTGGCATCCGCGGGCTTCGCTTCGGCTGGCTTCGTATCCGCCGCGGCCTCCTGCGCCGCAGTCTGTGTGGCGCGTCCGAGTATCAGAGACACCGCCATCGCAGCAAAACACAGAATCCTCTTCATCATTCCGCTCCGTTGTCACACAGGGGTTTTGGACTGCTCAAAACAACTGCGAATGCACACCACAGCTGATACAGCTCAGACGTAGGCCAGCTAAAAATGGAAGCTTGAAGGAACCGCGCCATCCCGGTCCCACCGCTGCAGTTATTTACCACAAACCGGACTTAGGAATGCAAGAGTGATCTCTTTTGCGTTGGAATCCGAGCCGGCGACCACCACGGGCGCGGCGTCGATGCGTGCGGGAATGCTGCAGTCCGCCCGGCCCTGCGAGTGAACTGCAGGATGAGGCGCCAAGTCTTCCCACGCTGAAATTGTGTAATTTGCCGAGTCGAGCAAAGTGAACTGATAGAGCCCCGGGGCGACTTCTTGCGCGGCGGGGTTGTCTCCCTGATCGGCTTTGGCCGTCACGGTGACGCTTCCCGGCGGGCGCGCTCCCTGCCATTTCAAATGGACGCGAAGCTGGCGCGATGGATACGCATCCTTCACCTGGAGATTCACTTTCAAAAGCTCCTGGCCTTCCTTGATCTTGATCGTCTTGGCATCGGCGGCGTCCGCAACGCCGGGGTAGAAGGCGCGGTGAAATGGCGCGTTGGGATCCATGCGATTCGCGCGATTGAAGACGAGAACATATTGGCCCGGCCCGACATGATCGAAGTCGAAGAATCCGGTCGAACCCTGAAATGCCCACAGGCCGGGGCGAGAATCGTCATAGCTGCCCGCGCGATAAAGCTCGAGCGAGGCGATCGCCAGCGGCTTGCCCTTCGGGTCGAGGACGCTGCCACGAATGTGGCCAGTGGGCAGCGCGGCCACGTCATATTCGAAGCATGCGCCGTTGGGAATCTTGAAAGGCGGCAGGCCGCCGGTGAGCGTTTTCTGAGTCAGCTCGGTGCGCGGCGGCAAGTTGGCGGTGAAGCTGTATTGACCGGCATGCACGTCGTAGAAGGAATAGACGCCGCTGGAATCAGTGCTCGTCTCGAAGCGGTCGTCGCGCGAGCGAAGCTTCAGCGAGATATTCGGGAGCGGATCATCGGGATCGTCCTGCGGCGCGAGAAACGGCGGATCGGCTCGGCGCAAAACGCCAAAAACAGAGGCGACGCGTTGGCCATTTCGCATAGCGCGCAACTGCGGCAGAAGCGCGCGGGCCTCGCTTGCGGGGCGCGTGCCGTTGCAGATGGTGGCGAAGAGGCGACCGTCGCCGCCAGGATGAGTGAAGACGACGTACTGCTCCTTGAGCTTGAAACGATAGCCGCAATCGCCGTCGTCGCCGCCCGAAAAAATGTCGATTTCGGGCGTGTCGGGGCCCGCGAAGCGCTCGTCGATGTGGAAATGGTAGCGCGTGAGCCGCGAGGCGATGATGTCGACGGTGGGCGCTGTGGAACCGGAGGCCGATGCGGCATCTTTTGCCGAGGACTCGGACGGCGGAATGGCGTATGCGATGTCTTCCGCAGCGGTGACGGTGCCGAGAAACACGACGTCGTCCTGTTGCAGGCCCGGACACTTTCCCGGCGGCGCTTGGGAACAGGCGCAGGCTCGCGCCGCCGTGGACATGGAGAGGATCAATACGAGAAGCCCGATCACGCGCAAAATCATCGCCAATATCCTACATGCTTTTCCGCGAGATGCGAAGTTGGCGCCGCGGCGAACGAGGAGGGCGGCGGGCTAAGACGAACGGAATCGAATTGGTTTCATGCTAAACTTTCTCACGAGGTGCAATGATTCACGCGGTTGCCGAATACACTCTCCTGGCTGTTGCCGCAATCCCCTTCATCTATTACCTGCTGGCACTATACAGCACGGCGCGGTTCTTCACGGTTTCGAGGCGCGAGAGCGGCAAACATGCCGACTTCACGCCACCCGTGAGCTGCCTGAAGCCGATCAAAGGGCTCGATCCCGAGGCGTACGAGAACTACGCGAGTTTCTGCAAACTGGACTACCCCGAATACGAGATCGTGTTTTGCGTCGATCCGGACGATCCCGCGCTGCCGGTAATCGAGAAGGTGGTGCGAGATTTTCCGGAGCGTCGCATCCGACTACTGCTCGGCTCGGGTCGGGTTGCAATCAACGACAAGGTTGCGAGGCTGGTGCGGCTGACGAGCGAGGCGAAGTACGACCTGTTCGTGATCACGGACGGCGACGTCCGCGTGCGACCGGATTATCTGCGCGCGATGGTGGCGCCCTTCCACGATCCCAAGGTAGGGGCGGCGACGTGCCTTTACGTTTCGACTAAGGAAAAGAACTTAGTCCAGGAACTTCAATCGGTTGGGATGATCTCGGATTTTTTTGCGCCCGTCATGGTCGCGTGGCAATTGAACGACTTCGGAGTCACGTTCGGGCAAACGATTGTGACTACGCGCAAAGCCGTGGACGGCTATGGCGGCTATCCGGTGATCGAAGACCGCCCGGCGGATGACGTTTATGCTGGACGGCTGGTTGCCGAGCAGGGTTACGAAGTCAAGCTGCTGCCATACGTCGTGCAATCGGTCGCCGATTTTCATTCACTGCGCGATCTGATCCACAAGCGCGCCCGGTGGATGACGGTGCAGCGAAACATGCGGCCGTGGGGCCATCTCGGTCTGATTTTCACATGGGGATTGGCATGGGCGATCGTGGCGGTGGTGACGCATCCGACCGCGGCGGTCGCCGCCAGTTATCTGGGAGGCTACGCGATTTGCAGAATCGCGATCACGTGGCTCATCGGGGCATGGGGAATGAAGCAGAGCGGACTCTGGAAGAAGATGCCGCTGATCCCGGTATGGGACGCGATGGCTTTCGTCATGTGGCTCGCAAGTTTCGGGCGCAAGACTATCCGCTGGCGGGGCGTCGATTATTTCCTTCGCGAAGGAAAGCTGATACCCGCCGCTCCGAAAACCGTGCAAGGTAGTTCGGATTGAGACTTCCTCTTTTTGTCCCGGAGCCAAGAAAAAATGAGGTAGCGCCCGCAGAAAACGCTTCACACACGTAATTTGCGGGAACATCCTGGGAAGGGTGACTTTCAGATACCGCTCGTCACCTTCATGATGAAAGACTCAGCCTTCGCCTAATTCGGTGAAAGTCATCTCGCAAATGCTGGTCTGGACCACGGTGTTTCAGTGCGGCCCGCAACTGTGTAGTGCCCGCTCCTTAGGGCGGGCCTAACGGGCCTGAGACACAGCGGCTTTTGGAGCGGTCCCCGTCTGGCGGCGCTCGTTCGTGGCGTTCCGCCAATTTACCTGCGGCAGGAAGAGCGACGCATCAACACGATCGCGGTACTCGATCGCAATATTCAGCAGTGAATCCAGCAATGAATCCGACAGCAGATGGGGTTGCAAGCCGAGATCGATCAGCTTGGAATGCTTCGCATTGTAGTAGTGCGACTCGGCTTCGACGCGGGGGTCCGGCAAGTGCTCGATTTCGACCTTAAGACCCATTTTCTTCCCCGCGGCCTTGACCATGTGCGCTAAATCGAGAACGGAGAACTGCTCGGTGAACTGGTTGAAGACGCGACACTCGCCCGCGGCCGCAGGGTTCGCGCACGCGATCTCGATGCAGCGCACAGTATCGCGGATGTCGAGAAAGCCGCGGGTTTGTCCGCCCTTGCCATACACGGTCAGCGGATGGCCGACCGCAGCTTGCACGCAGAAGCGATTCAGTACCGTGCCAAACACTTCGTCATAGTCGAAGCGATTGATCAGGGTTTCGCCGAGCGAGGTTTCGTCGGTGACCGTTCCATAGACCACTCCCTGGTTCAAATCGGTCGCGCGTAATTTCCAGATCTTGCAGCAGAACATGATGTTCTGGCTGTCGAACACCTTCGAGAGATGGTAGAACGAGCCGGCCTGTTTGGGGAACGGGAGCACGTCCTTCCGGCCGTTGTGCTCGATCTCGATGTAGCCCTCTTCGATGTCGATATTGGGAGTGCCGTATTCACCCATTGTTCCGAGCTTCACCAGATGGCAATCGGGTTTGAATTCGCGCAGCGCGAAAAGGAGATTCATCGTGCCGACCACGTTGTTGACCTGTGTGAATGAGGCGTGTTTGCGATCGATCATCGAATAGGGTGCCGAACGCTGCTCGGCAAAGTGGACGACGGCGTCCGGCGCGAAATCGTTAATCATCGAGGAAAGGAATTCGTACTCGGTGATGTCGCCGACGAAGAGATCAATCGTCTTTCCGCTATGCTCCTGCCACGCCCTCAGCCGATCAGTCATGGGGCTGATCGGGGTCAAGGTCTGCGCGCCAAGTTCGTGGTCCCAGAGGCGCCGCGCGAAGTTGTCAACGATGGCGACCGAATGCCCCTTTTTCGAGAGATATAGAGCCGTCGCCCAACCGCAGTAGCCATCTCCGCCGAGCACGGCAATCTTCATCGATCCTCCTCAACCTGCCTTCTGCTAGAAATAGCTGCCTGGACCCAAGATCGCCCGGTTCAATAACTTCAATTGTATCTTTTTACGCTCGGACGCGAAACACCGGCAAGCATCTTTTCTTCGATGCGTGCTAATCCGGGACGAGGCGCAACAGTCAAAGCATCGGTGCAAGCATGATGAGGCATACGACGGACGAAAGGATTTTGCGGATAGGGTGCGTCCCAGGATGGCCATCGTCGGCCGAATCGCAGGAATCGGCTGACGATGGGACATCGAGCGGCATGTTACCGCCCGGCCCCAGCCGCGCGGGGCGGCTCAGTACGGCCGGCGGTGGCGCTTCGGCGTCCTCGCAGCTCGCGCACAGTATAGACAGGCTTATTCTGCGATTCGTAGTAGGTGCGCGCGAGCAGCTCACCGATCAGGCCTATCGCGATGAATTGGATGCCACCCATCACGAGAGCCATTCCGAGCAGCATCAGCGGGCCGTGGTTCGCGAGCAGGCCCTCGTTGAGAATCGCCTTGCGAGCGAAAACCCAGAGACCGATTCCGAAACCGCCTGTCAGGCATGCAAGGCCAGCGACACCGAAAAATTGCAGCGGCTTGGTCGAATAATCGAGCAGAAACTTGACGCTCACGAGGTCGAGGAGCACGCGAATCGTACGAGAAATGCCATAGTTGGACTTACCGCTTTTGCGCGGAATATTGGTGATTGGCACTTCCGCCACCGACGCGCCCGCCCAACTCGCCAGCGCGGGAATAAACCGATGAAGTTCTCCGTAGAGATGGATTTCCGAAAGGATTTCGCGGCGATAGGCCTTAAACGTGGTGCCAAAGTCGTGGAGTTCCACACGCGACAGCTTGGCCATAATGAGGTTGGCCACGCGGCTGGGAAACTGACGCATCAGCCAGTGGTCCGTGCGCTCGACGCGCCAGCCGCTGACGATGTCGTAGCCTTCCTTCATCTTTTCGATGAACAGCGGAATTTCCGCCGGGTCGTGCTGCAAATCTCCGTCCATCGAAATGATCACTTCGGCTTGCGAATGGTCGAACCCAGCCTTGAGCGCGGCGGTCTGTCCAAAATTGCGGCGCAGCCGGACGACTATCACGCGAGCGTCGTCATTCGAAATTTCCGAGAGGACGCGGAAAGTCCCGTCGCGGCTGCCATCGTCAACGAACACGATTTCATAGGGCTCGCCGACGGCATCCATCACATCAATGATTTTGACGTAGAGCGCAGTGACGCTTTCCTGTTCGTTGAAGAGCGGCACAACGATGGAATACGACAGCGAATTCTCTTCAGTATCCATTTGCCTGATCATCGCAGTATACCAACTGGACGCAACTAGGCGCGATAGGTTTCTCTATAGGGTACTCCGCATTTGTGAAAAAGGGGTCGCGGAACCGTGCGGGCTATCGGCTCACCTGAACAGGCGACAGAGGCTTTTGTCCGAGCGCCTCGTTGGTCAGAAGAATCTTGCCCCCGCTTTCGGCAACCTCATGAAGCTGCGCCGATCCAATCAGGTCTTCATAATGAGGAAAGAAGGACTTAAACGTAAGCAAGTAGTAACGCCGGTTGGGCTGCATCCATAAACTCTGGAATTGGGAATCGTCGATGAAGACCCGAGGAGCGCCCGGAGCATTGGAACCGTATTCAAGATTGACGCGGCGGTCTGTAATCAGCAGTGCGGTGCGGTTCGTGTAGAAGAAGACCGAAGAGAATTCATAGTAGTGTCCCTGCGTTATCAATGCTCCGTCTGGCGAGTGCAAGAGCGCCTGCGCCAAGGGCCGCGACGAAAGAAAAGGATCGAACACAACCATGGCCAAGCGCGCTGCATGAAAAAACAAAACCATCATAAGAGCCGCGGCGAGAGACGCACGCCGGCCGGTCGCTCGGAGTGTCCCTAACGCGCCGATAAGAAAAGCGATTCCAGCAAGAGCGAGCGGCAGGCGGAGATAGGCAAACGAATTGAAAGTCAAATCTTCCATGTGGCCAAGCGAGAGCGTGTAGGCCTTCGGATGGTGGCCCAACGCCGAGGAAATATCTCCCGGTGTAGGGAGACCATGCACGTAAATGAGGATGGCGAACACCGCGACGGCTGCGCAGGCGGCGATCGCCGAAAGGACGTGTGTTCCGCGGCGGACCCAAACGCCGTCGGTCGCGATCGCGGAACCGAGTAGCAGCGCGAGCGCCGGATAACAGGGCATCGAATAGTATTCCTGCGTGGTAGAAAATGTAAAAAAGACGAGCATGAAACCGGTCCAGCACAGCGCGAGCAAACGAGTTTGGCCGGCGCGATCGACCGGCTTGAAAGAAAGTTTGGCGACAGCCGGGAAATAGACGCTCCACGGAAATATCCACAGGAGATGGAACAGCCAAAAGTAGAGGCGGGGAACGGTGTTGTAGTCGTGCGGGTAGCGCAGATTCAAAAAACGGAGAAGCTGCTCGTTAATGAAAAAGAACCAAAGAAAACCGTGGTACTGGCCGGGTCCGCTATGAAGCGTGAACGCGAAATAAGGCGGATTACGAAGCGTGGCCAGGATGTGCCACGGGGCTGCGATCACGAGCACGACCAGCACGCCCGCAAATGGATGGAGTCGCTTCCACGTGCGCGCGGAAAAGAGTTGGCGCGTCAGCAAGAGATAGATCAGACCGGCGGCGACCGGGAAAAGCACCGACACCAGGCTTTTAAGCAGCAACCCAACGCCGAGGCTCACGGCAAGGAGAAAAGCCCACAAGCGGGGATGAGCTTCGTCTTCGTCGAGCGCGCGCAGCAGAGCCCACATCGCCAGAGCCACCGTAAGGGTCAGCATGACGTCCGGAATTAAGATCCTCGTGAAGAGAAATAATCCAACGCAGGTGGACACGCATAAACCGGCGTAGAGGCCGGCGCGTTTTCCAAACGCCCAAGTGCCGAAAACCGCCGTCAGTAAGCAGAGAGCAATCGTGGCAAGAGCCACGGGAATTCGCGCAGCCCAATCGTGAACGCCAAAAACCTTGTACGAAACGGCCTCCATCCAGTAGATGAGGGGAGCTTTTTCCAGATAGACGATGCCGTCGAGACGGGCCGTGACCCAGTCACCGGAAGTGATCATGTTCCGTGCGATCTGGGCCTGAACGGCGTCGACATCGTCCATCAGTGATGGGGGGGAAATGATGCAGCCAAGATATATGACGGCAGCAAAGAGCAGAACAACTAGATAGACGTTAGAACGCTTCCCGCCAGCTTCAAGCTCGGCGCGGGAATGTGTTCCGTCTGAATTTTCCATTTCCTCATCCATAGAAATAAGATCATCAAACCCCAGAGATGATAGCCGAGATTCGCGCGTCGCTCGAGATGATTGCGGAGACATGATTCGACTGCGTTGGGCCGAAAGAGATTGGTGTGCTTCGAAACATCTTCCAGGGCATTGAGCAAGAGCGGCCGGAGGGGGCCGCGCAACCATTCGTGGGTGGGGATATCGAGTCCGGTCTTCTTACGGCGCAAAACCGACGCCGGGAGCTTGTCCTTCATCAGTTCCTTCAGGAGAAACTTCAGACGCGAACCCCGAATTTTGAACGAAGCTGGCAGCGAAGCCATGAATTCAACGATGCGATGATCGAGAAGCGGCGGCCGCGCCTCGACGGCGTGCGCCATGCTCATACGGTCCACCTTCATAAGGATGTCGTCCGGAAGATAATATTTCTGGTCGAACCAGAGATAAGGGGACACATCGTCTCCGACCGCCAGCTTTGGACGCAACTCGCCGAGGATGCGATCAAGCGCGCCCGGAAGTGGCGCGTTGACCAAGGCCCTTTTGGAGGCCTCGGAGAACGTGCCGTTCCAGTACACATGCGCCCTCTCGGGCGGCAATAAACAGCCCTCCAAGAAGCGCTTGGCCATGTACTCAAGGCTGACCTTGTCGTCCGACACGGGCCACACGCGGGCGGCCGCGAGACCGAGACGTATCGCTGCTGACGGAAACTTCCGGGCGAGACCCGCAAGGCGATTCGCACGGTACGTCAGATAACCTCCGAACAACTCATCTCCCCCCTCGCCGCTGAGCGCAACCGTTACTTTGGTTTTCGTCATCTTCGAGAGAAACCAGAGCGGTAGCGCGCCCGCGTCCGCGTCGGGCTCGTCGTTGTAGTAAGCGAATTCCTCGATCGCGCTGGAGATGTTCTCTCCTGGATTGAGATCGAACTCTTCGTGATCCGTTCCGTACTGAGCGGCCACCTCACGGATATAGGCGGTCTCGTCAAACGTCCTTCCGAGAAAGGAAATGGAGAGAGTTTTCAGGCGCGAACTGGACGCGCGTGCGGCGTAGTGCAAGAGGGTCGAGGAGTCGATCCCGCCGCTGAGCCAAACACCCAGGGGGACGTCCGAAAGAAGATGCTCACGGACCGATTCCTGCAGAAGGTGATCGAGCTCCTCCTTTGCAGAATCGAGCGTCCTGTCCTGGGGGGCAACAAACGGCAAGGTCCAATAAGCTTGGGAATGGATTTCGCCGTCTCGCCATTCAAGCCAGTGCCCCGGGGGAAGCTTTTCGATCCCGTCAACGAGCGTCCACGGGCACGGAACATAGTTCAGGGACAAGTAACAATCGAGCCCTGCCATGCTCAAGCGGCGGTCAATTTCAGGGTGGACCAGGATGGCCTTCAGCTCGGACCCGAAAAAAAGTTCTTTGCCGCGACGGGCAAAATAAAGCGGCTTGATTCCCATGCGATCGCGGGCGAGGACGAGTCTCCGGGCCGATTCTGTCCAGAGCGCGACGCCGAACATTCCGCGCAGTCGTGCAAAGCAAGCCGTATCCCATTCCATGAAGGCATGGAGAACGGTTTCCGTATCCGAGTGGGAATGAAACCGGTGGCCGAGTTTTTCCAGTTCGACGCGCAGTTCTGCGTAATTGTAGATCTCTCCGTTAAAAACGATGACCTTGTCGCCGTCATCTGCCTTGATGGGCTGGTTTCCGGAAGCGAGGTCGATGATCTTCAGGCGCGTGGCGCCCAGCGAGACGACATTCGAGCGGAAGACGCCTTGTTGGTCAGGTCCGCGGTGAAAGAGCGTGTCGACCGCGGCCTGTATCCGGCTAGGGTCGGGCGACCAGTTTCGGTGGGTGAAGCCTGCAATTCCGCACAAGTTCGTACGCTCCTCAACGCAAACGAAAGCTGGTGGCTACACCCATCCCGGCGATTCTATTCGTAGCGCAGGGATTCTACGGGCTGAAGCCGGGCGGCCGTCTTGGCCGGCAGGTATCCGAACAGCACCCCCGTAGAGCAGGATACGATAAAGGCAAGGACGACGGAAAGCCACGATATCGGTATGGTCGTGCCGCGGGGTACGGGAAGAAACTGCACCAGCACGCCCGCGAGAAATGGTATCGCCACGGCGATGGCGATTCCGACGAGCGCTCCCATGCCGCTGATGACGATCGCCTCGAGCAGGAATTGGAACAGAATCTCCTTCCGTCGCGCGCCGATTGCCATGCGGATTCCGATCTCGCGCGTTCGCTCCGTCACGCTGACGAGCATGATATTCATTATGCCGATGCCACTGATTACCAGCGCCAGCATGGCGATCAGCAGAAGGACGATCGTCATCGCCAGCGAAACCCGGTGCGACATTTCGAGAATCGAAGAGAGGTTCTCGACGTCGTACTCGGCTTCAGCGCGGTGCCGGTTCCTCAGAATCTGCGCCACTTGCTCGGTGGCGAGCGGAACGTCTTCGGCTCGATCCGCCTGCGCGTAGAGCGTGACGATTGACGCGCTTCCCGTGTAGTACTTCACGAGCGGAAACGGCACCAGCACGGAATCGGTCCGAATTTCGGACTGCCCGAACGTGCCGATGCGCTCGGCAAAAACGCCGATGACCGTAAAGGTCAGCTCGCCGATGTGAATGTTCTGCCCGACCGGATCGCCCGGCAGCGCGGTCTCGGCCAGATGTTCCGAGACGACGCAGACCTTGCTCACCGTCGAGAAGTCGGAGTCGTCGAAGTACCGTCCGCGCGGTATGAGCAGGTTGCGGATTTCCTGAAAGCCTTGCGTTACGCCAACGAGTGCGACCGGCCACGCCTTGCCGTTTGCCACGACGGTCATCTGCAGGTCGTTGGTGCCGGCGACTCGCACGACTTGCGGAATGCTTTGTCCGATGGCTTCGAGATCGCCCAACGAAATCTGGTCCCCGAGGGCGATGGTCTGCGAGGAGGTCGAATGCTCGAGGCCCGCAAAGACGATATTCGAGCCCACGGCCTCGATCTGTGCAGCGATGTATTTCTTGCCGGAGAGCGCTACCGTCACGACAAGAACGATGCACGCACTGCCAATCACGACGCCCAACATCGTCAGTGCCGCGCGCATTCTGTTCGCGCGCAGGGCCTCCATCGCCATGCTCCAGGTTTCGGACCAACTGATTGCCGTGGTTTTTGCCAAAACTTTCCTCGAAGTATCGGTCTTTTAATGTGGGATGCGTTCTCACGCTGGATGGTACCCGGAATGTTGGAGCGCGGCGCGCTTAGAGCATGGCAGGCTCGACGGCGGCGAGTTCGGGTATCTCGATCTTGATCTGGGTGCCCTCCCCCTCCTGACTGCGAATATCCATTTGAAATTGGTCGCCGTAGAGGAGCCGCAATCTCTCGTGGACGTTGCTAATGCCGATGCCGCCGCCATAGACTTCCAGAAGGCGTTCGGGCGACATGCCCATTCCGTTGTCTTCAATTTCGATTGCGAGGCGCCCATCGCGAAGGTGCGCACGCAGATGTATCTGCCCGCCTTCAAGGCGCGGCGCAAGGCCGTGCTTGATCGAATTTTCGATGATCGGCTGCAGCAACATGCTGGGAATGAAGGCGCCGAGCGTCTCTTCGTCGATCTCCTTGAAGATTTGGAGCTTATCGCGGCCGAAGCGGATCACCTCGATGTCGAGGTAATCGTCGATGAAATCGATCTCGTCGCGCAGCGGCACAAACGTCTCATGCTTGCGCAAGAGACGCCGCAAGATGTTGGAAAGCTTCAGCACCACGCCGCGAGCCATGTCCGGATCGAAGCGGATTAACGAGGACACGGTGTTGAGCGTGTTAAAGAGGAAGTGAGGATTGATCTGGCTGGTCAGCGCGTCCATGCGCGCCTTGAGCAGGAGCTGCTGGTTCTGCTCGAGGTTCATTTCGATACGCGTGTTGTTCCAAATCTTGACGGCAATGGCGACGCACATCACGGACGAAAGCACAACCAGCGCCATATAACCCACATTGCCGGGATGCATTGAAAACACCCAGTGAGACGGAACGAAATTCGCCATCTCGATGAGCCCCACTTCGAATGCAGCCAGGGCAAACAGCGGGAACATCGCCCAGTTGCCTTTGGCGAATCGAATGAGCCGCCAAAGCCAGTGCGGGACCTCCAAGAAAAGAAAGGGGCCGAAATGCCAGACGTCTTCCTTTTCGGGGATGACATCGCGAATCATTCCGGCCAGCAAACCTACGAGCGCGGCCATGGGACTCGACAACCACTCATGATTGCCAAAAGCAGGCAAGCTGATGAGCGAGCCGCCGAGCAGACCGACGATTCGCCCGCCGATAAGTCCCATTAGGAACGAGCCTTCCAGCGTGAGGTCGAAGAAGCGGTAACCCGCGCCGAAGATTCGAAGCATCACGCCGATCGCCAACGGCGGGACCAGGAAAAGCAACAGCATCACTTTCTGGTCCGAGTCGCGATTTTCGGTGAAGACAAGCTTGCGGAACGAGCGGAAGCGCACGAGCAGCGCGGCGAGCGCGGCCGCCCAGCCGACCTTCAGGACCAGCGTGAATAGCAGATCCCTTCCTTCTAAGAATGTGCCCATTTCGCTCGCAAACCGCCCTACGGGAATCCTGAGGCTAAATTAGCCAATGCGAAGGGGGAAGTAAAGAGAAGCAGCAAGCCGATGAAGCGATCACTTCGTCCCATCCGCCGAGTCGCGAGCACAAAGCCCGTCCCTTCTGTTGCGTGACACGACATGAATGCCTAATTCCAAGGATACCGAACCACAGTCAACTGTTCCTTTTGGGACAGTCCGGTCCCGGATGAATTTATTAAGGTAGTGCGGTAATCATGTATTTACTCGGATTCGTGCACGATGCACGTTAGCAATGTGATGACAGTCACAGACAATGCCGGACCAACGGGCTACAAGAGAGAGCGCTGGGAGATGGCGTGCCGGGCTGATCGAGGCTCCGCAGGTTATTTCAAATTAATTGCAAGATGGGGCCAACGGGAGCACGGTAATAAAAAGAATCTTTTATTAACCGTTAACCCTGTCTTGCGCATCATACATATCGGAGGCCTCACGCAATGAAGGTGCAGAGGAGGTTCAAGAACATGAACAATTTCGAACGTGGCGCAGGATTCTCAAGGCCTCGATTAGGCAAGCGGATTCTCGTTTCGATGATGTCATTGGCGCTGTTGTTCGCGACTTTGCCTCAGAATCTGCCGGCCGATCAAGAGGCGCAGGCCACAGTGCAGTCCGTGCCCGCGCAGGGCGCTCCGGCACCACCGTATACGCAACAGACTCCCGAGCAGTTGCAGCAGTTGGTAGCGCCGATTGCTCTATACCCGGATTCCCTTGTGGCGCAGATCCTGGCGGCGTCCACATTTCCCGAGCAGGTCGTCCAGGCCAACCGATGGGTGCAAGCGAATCCCGATTTGAAGGGCCAAGCCTTGGGTCAGGCTTTGGACCAACAGCCCTGGGACCCAAGTGTCAAGGCGCTGGCCGCGTTTCCATCCGTCCTTGGAAATATGGACAAGAACCTCTCGTGGACATCGTCTCTTGGAGACGCCTACTACAACCAGCAACAGGATGTGATGAACGCGATCCAAGTGATGCGCCAGAAAGCGGAACAAGCGGGTAATCTCAAAACGACGCCGCAGCAAACCGTAACTAACGACGACTACGGAGACATCAACATTGCCCCCGCTGTCCCCGACGTGGTTTATGTCCCGGCGTACGATCCCTGGTTGGTGTACGGATATCCGATACTGCCGTGGCCGGGGTGGTATGAGTACCCGGGAATCTGGTGGGGTGGTCCGTACCTTTCATTCGGAATCGGATTTGGGATCGGCTGGTTCGGCGGCTTTGGGTGGGGCTGGCCGTATTGGGGATTCGACTGGCACCACCACTACCCAATATTTCATCGTGACAGGTACTACTCGCGGAGCACCACTTTCTTCAACCGGAATACATTCTACCGAGGCGGCGTGCGCGGCGGAGTTCGTCCAGGAACGACGAGGCCTTCCGCCGGCGCAGTTGGGCACGGCGAAGCATTCAATCGTCCCGGCGGAACAGCCCGACCTTTCGAGGGCAGCGCGCCGGCCGCTCGAGGATACGCTCAACCCCGCGGTCAAAGCGGAACCCGTTCCGGCGCCTTCAGCAACCAAGGCCATGGCGGAGAGTCAAGGAGCTATTCGTCGCGCGGAAGCGCCAGCATGGGGGGCGGAGCGCGTGGCGGAGGAGGAGCTCACGGCGGAGGAGGAGCTCGCGGCGGTGGTGGTGGGCGTCGGTAACCCAGCTTTCGCTAAGTTCCTAGTGGTTCGTGAAATTTAGAAATGGAGAGAAGGCATATGCGGCGAGATAAGCTGATCATCGAGAAATTTGACTGGGCCAACCTTCCCAAATTGGCCGCGGTCGCCATCCTTTTGACGGGGTGCTTTGCCGCCCGTTCCGTCGCGCAAGAACCGGGCCAGAAGACATTTTCATCGGCGGAAGACGCGAGCAACGCGCTCGTCACGGCAGCGCAGAGTAACGACGAGAAGGCATTGCTCGATATCCTCGGGCCGGACGCAAAGCAAATCGTCTCGTCGGGAGATGATACTGAGGACAATCAAAACCGCGCTAATTTCGTGCAGAGATTTCAGGAAATGCACCGTCTGGTGAAAGAGCCGGACGGAACCACGACCTTGTACACCGGCGCGGAGAATTGGCCTATGCCCATCCCGCTCGTGAACAAAGGCAATTCGTGGTATTTCGACACCGAGACTGGCAAGAAGGAAGTCTTGTACAGGCGAGTTGGACGGAATGAATTATCGACCATTCGCGTTTGCCAGCAGCTCGTCGCGGCGGAAAAGGAATACTACTCCGCACAGAACGAGGAATACGCCCAGAAGTTCTTCAGCGACGAGGGGCAGCACAACGGCCTCTATTGGAAGGCTGCTGACGGCCAACCCCAGAGCCCCATCGGGCCGCTCGTGGCATCGGCCGTTGCCGAGGGCTATAAAGGCCAAGACGAGACTTCGACTCCTTACCGCGGTTACTATTACCGCATCCTGACGCGTCAGGGACCAAATGCCCCGGGCGGTGCAAAGAGCTACGTCGTAAACGGCAAAATGACCGCAGGTTTCGCTTTCCTGGCCTATCCGGCGGAATACAGGTCGTCCGGCGTGATGACGTTCATCGTTGGCGCGGATGGAGTGGTGTATCGCAAAGATCTAGGCAAGAGCACCGCCGTTCTCGCCAAAGCCATGAAGGACTACAACCCCAATTCCAGTTGGCAGAAGGATGGGGACCAGCAGGAGGAGTCTGCTGGCGAGCAAGCGACCAAGTAACAGGCGTTGCCGCTTCGCTCGCTCCAGCAGTGCTGTGCCCGCTTGAAGTAACGGAAAATCTGCTCTTCCGGAATCGCGGGTTCGCGCGCTGAAGATGTGCGGTTATTGCTGCTGTTGTTGCTGCTGCTGAGGAGGCTGCTGGGGGCGTTCCAGGACCGCGGCCGCAACCGGGGGCGCGGAGGTTTCGCTCAGTCTTTCGCGACCCGCATCATCGAGCTCGGGCCGCACGCGCACATCGACGGAAAGCCTTTGCCCCGCATGACCTTTGTACACGCCACGCACGGGAGCGACGTCGCCGTAGTCCCGTCCGTAGGCGATGCGAATATGCCGCAAGCCAACGGGCTTGCCCAGCGTCGGATCGAAAGCAACCCAGCCGCTCTCCGGCATCAGGACTTCCGCCCACGCGTGGGATGCGTATCCGCCGATGACGCTTTCCTGCTTCGAATCCGGCGAGACCGCGTCGCCGGGAACCAAGTAGCCTGAGACGTAGCGCCCCGGAAACCCGCGCATGCGCGCCACCCCAAGCAGCAGGTGGGCGAAATCCTGACAGACCCCCGCGCCAATCGAGAGCGAATCTTCGATCGATGAGTGTACGTGCGTGGCGCCCTTCACGTAGCGAAAACGCCGGTGGATCATGTCCGAAGCCGCGTGCGCGAATCCGGCGACGGTGCCATCGCTGGCTGCTTCGGCCGCCTGGATAATCTCTCTTAGCGCGGCGAGATGCGGAACGTACGCCGTCGGAGCGATGAAGTCGAAATATTCCTCGTCGAGCTGGTCGCGCCGCGAATCGAACTTAGAAAGCGGCGTCGAATGCGGGGGGGCATCCGGTGATTCGTGCGCCAGCACCACGGATTCCGCCTCTACTTTCAAGTGGCGATGCTCCGCGAGAACGTTGAATTGGTGCACCCAGTTGCCATGGGAGTCGCGATAGGCGGTGCCGCGCGAACCTGGCGTGGTCGTAAGTCGAAAGGAAAGGCAGCTCTGCTTTTCGTCGTGCAACGGCCGCAGGCGGACTTCGTTGTAACTTTCGGAGACCGGCCCGTCGTAAACGAACTCGGTCGTATGCATCAAGGAATATCGATTCATTCTCAGGCCACCACCGCGTAGTAGAAGTAGTTTCGCGCGATGTCGTCACCGATCGCGCCGAACAAGTGCAGCAGGTCGTTCAAATACCCGTGTAAACCCTGGTCGAAAATCTCGCCAATCCGGTCGTATCGGAGCCGTTCGAGAACTTTGCCGGTAAGGCGTTCGGCCTCGTTGGCGTAGGAGCCGGTTCCAGTGCCGCTGACCGCGCGCAGGCCGGCCTGAACTTCCGTGGCACAAAATCGGATCGAGTGGGGATGCTGCGGATGGAGAATCAGCATTTCCGCGACTTTCTCAGGCTCGATCGGGGGATGATACTGGCGGTGGTACGCCTCGTAGGCGCCGACGGACCGGAGGACAGCCATCCACTGGTGATTGTCTAAGGCTCCCGCGGCGGGCGGCCCGTCCAGAAGATTGTGATACTGGACGTCGACGAGCCGCGCGGTCATCTCGGCGCGCTCGAGAGCCCAGCCGACGCGGAGAAATTCCCAGCCTTCGTCGTGCGGCATCGTGGCGTCCGTCACTCCGTGAAAGCGATGCCCCCCGAACTTGATCCTGTCGCAGAAGCGGTGCGGGCCAGCTGCGATCTCATCCGCGGGAACGAAGCGGCTGGCCATGTGGTAGAGGCCGTTGATGTCCTCCCACATTTCGCGGGAAATGCGGTCGCGGATGGTGCGCGCGTTCTCGCGAGCCTTGAAAATGCACTGCACGATCGAGCTGGGATTGTCCTGGCGGAACGCAAGGAATTCGAACACGTTTTCAGCGTTCACGTCGTCGTAAAGTTTTCGGAAGCGGTCTTCTTCGCCCGCCATGATGATCAGCGGCTCCCAGCGCAAGCTATAGGATTGCTGGGATTGCTCGAGCAGCATGTGATAGTTGACGTCGAGGATGCGCGAGGTGCCTTCGGCACGCTCGATGTAGCGCGCCACCCAAAAGAGCGACTCCGCAATACGCGAGAGCATGTCAGTCCTCTCCCCGCAGAACCCAGGTGTCTTTGCTTCCTCCGCCTTGCGACGAATTAACCACGAGAGACCCTCGCTGCAGGGCTACGCGCGTCAATCCGCCTGGCACGATGGTCACTTTCTCGCCGTCGTACAAGCAGTAGGGGCGCAAATCGACATGGCGTCCGCCGACGGAACTCTCTACGGAATCGTAGGACGGAACGCGCGATAGCGGAACCACCGGCTGCGCGATGTAGTTTCTCGGATTCGCGCGGACGCGTTCGCGGAACTCCTCGATTCTCTTGCTGTCTGAGGACGGGCCAATCAGCATGCCGTAGCCGCCGGACTCGCCAACCGCCTTTACTACTAGTTCGGGAAGATGGCTGAGAACGTAGGACAGATCGTCCGGCTTCGCGCAAATATAGGTTTCGACGCTGCGCAGCACGGGCTCTTCGCCGAGGTAGTAGCGAATGAAATCGGGCACATAGGCGTAGATCGCCTTGTCATCCGCGACGCCATTGCCGACGGCATTGGCCAAAGCTACGTTTCCGGCGCGGTAGGCTCCCATCAACCCAGGAACGCCCAAGATCGAATCGGCGCGAAACGCCAGCGGGTCCAGGAAATCGTCGTCCATGCGGCGGTAGATGACGTCCACACGGGTAAGCCCGCGAATCGTCTTCATGTAGACGACTCCGCCGTCCACGACCAGATCGCGCCCTTCTACCAATTCGATTCCCATCTGTTGTGCGAGGAAACTGTGTTCGAAATACGCGCTGTTGTAGATGCCGGGGGTGAGCAGCACGATTTGCGCGTCATCTTCGCCACGCGGCGAGAGGCTGCGCAGGATTCGCGATAGCTCCGCGGGATAGTGATTTACCGGCAGGACTTCACACGCTTGGAATGCTTCGGGCAAGGTGCGGGTCATCACAATGCGGTTTTCGAGGACGTAGGAAACTCCGCTCGGCGTGCGCACGTTGTCTTCAAGGACGCAGAATTCGCCGGTCTTTGAATCGCGCACGAGGTCGATTCCGCACACGTGCGTGTGAATCCCGCGCGGCACCTCCACGCCGATCACTTCCCGCCTGAAATGCGGGCATGAATAGATGAGCGAGCGCGGAATCCGCCGGTCTCGAAGAATGCGCTGCGGCCCGTAAATATCCTGCAGAAAAAGATTTAGCGCCATCACGCGCTGAGAAAGTCCGCGATCGATGCGCTCCCATTCCGAGCGCGGCAGGATTCGGGGGATCAGGTCGAACGGAAACAGACGCTCGGTGCCGCGACCGTCGCTGTACACGGTGAAGGTGATGCCCTGGATCAGGAAGGAAAGGTCGGCTAGCTTTCGGCGCTCCTCAAACTGCGCGGGCGCCATGGTTGCGAGCTTTTGGAAGAGCTTGGTGTACTGCGCGCGAGGCTGTCCTGGCGCGGAGAACATCTCGTCATAAAAGCTCCCCGTGTCGTAACCCTCAAAAAGACCAGAGTTCGCCATCTGCGCTGGAGCGGCTCCCATTGCCTTACTCTACCAATCGACGTTTCGGGGAGTCCCACGAAAAGAATCTATCGAACACATTCAAGATTCCGTGAATTCGCCCGCTGGCGAGCCCCCTTCGGGATTGCGCCCTTCGTTGCAAGGAAGCGTTTTGCAACCCTGCTATAATGATCGGCTTACATGAAGCACAGAAAGCAACCCGTGAAGGCGAGAATCGTGGCGAGGGCCAATCTTCCGACACGTTTCGGCCGGTTCACCATCATTGGCATCAAGGGCCGCCGGCCCGACGAAGAAGCCGTGGTGATCCAACACGGCCGCCTCAAACCCGGCGTCGCGCCGCTCGTCCGCATCCACTCGCAGTGCCTCACCGGAGACGTATTCGCCTCCGAACGCTGCGACTGCCGCGCCCAGCTCGAACTTTCGCTGCGCAAGATCGCGAAAGAGCCGGCCGGGCTTGTCCTTTACCTGCCGCAGGAAGGGCGCGGAATCGGCCTGATCAATAAGCTGAGAGCGTACGAATTGCAGGACGAGGGCCTGGACACGGTCGAGGCGAATCGCCGCCTTGGGTTCGCCGCCGACTCGCGCGACTACGATTTCGCCGTGGCCGCGCTCAAAGCCTTGGGCGTGCGCTCCGTGCGGCTCCTCTCGAATAATCCCGACAAAATCCAGCAACTCGAGAGCGGGGGCATTCGCGTGGCCGCGCGAATTCCGTGCCGCCCGCGCACCAGCCGTCACTCGCGCGCCTACCTGCGCACCAAGCAGCGCAAGATGGGCCATCTCCTGGCGAATCGATAGCATCCGTCCACCCTGCGAAGTTTTCTCACTGCACATAGCGGTTTTCTCGCGGGGAGCGCGGAACGATTGATCGCACTGGAAAATGGCGACCACAGGGCGTTCGAGAGCAGAGTCGCGGTAGAATTCAGCGATCCATGCGGCTTGCGCCGCAATACTATGGATCGAGGCACTGCGATGACGAAAGCGATTCAGCAGTCCGTGCGATTTCGCGCCCGGCCCGAAGAGTTGTTCGACACTTATCTCGACTCGAAGAAGCATTCCGCTGCAACGGGCGGACGTGCGCAAGTCAGCCGAAAGGCCAGTGGGAAATTCACGGCCTGGAACGGCCAGCTCCGCGGACGCAATCTGCTGATTGTCCCTAACCGTCTGATCGTACAGGCGTGGCGAGCCACCCACTGGCCGGCGAGCGATCCCGATTCGATTCTGATCCTGGAATTCAGCAAGGCGCCCGGCGGCGGCCAGATCGATCTCGTTCACGTCAACGTGCCGCCGCACGATCACAAGGGCGTCACGCAAGGCTGGCCGAAGTATTATTGGAAGCCGTGGAAGAAGTTCCTCGAAGCAAAAGGTGGGAAGCGCTAGCCTCCGCCGACGAAGTGCACGATTTCGAATCTGTCGCTGGGCTCGACGAGCGTTTCTTGCCAAAGTGCGCGCGGAAGGATATCGAGATTGCGCTCGACGGCCACGCGGCTGACTGGCATCCCCAGGTGCTCGATCAGCGCAGTGACGTTGAGGCCATCGGGAATTTCGCGGCGTTCACCATTGATCGTGACGGTCATTTATCTGCGAGGAATTACGACCCCGTAGCGGGGCTTGTCGGCGGCGCCTTCTGGCGCGAGCGCATCGTGAAGCGTATCTCGTCCTTGGCCGCATCCGCTTTCGCGTGAATTACAAGCGCCAAGTCACCCTTCCCCAGCGGCGGCAGCGGGAACTCGATCTTCGCGCGCCCGCGGTCGTCGCTCGTGCCCATGTAGTGCGTGTTCTCCAGAGCGCCTTCGATCGCCGCTTCGATGTGCGCGCCCACCTGCGGTTGATGGTCCGCCCGCCGCAGAATCTCCACATCGAGCGAGACATTTCCCCCTGATAGCCACGATTGTGGATTCAGAAGCTGCACCCGAATCCCGGCGTCATGAACGATTTGCTGAGCGGCCGCCGCGGCAATTTCCGCCGCGTACTTCCCTGCTCGGAGTTCGTCGATCACCAATCGGTGCTGCGCCTCCACCCTTTCGCGAAGTCCCTCGGCGCTGAACTCCGGCGACGCGGCAAATTCGCCGTAATTGGAAACTATATGGTGCAGGACGCGCCCACGTTGGTAGAGGGCCGTGTCGATGACGGGATGGTGGGGCCCCCGGTCCTCGGTTTGCACGTGGAAAGTGTCGTCTCCCACGTGAACGACGGTATTAAATCCGGAACTCATCGATCCATACTTCTCCCATAAGCTTCCGCGCACCGACGCGGCCCATAAATTTCCGGGGAGTTCATTTGACCGACGTACTCTCGGAAGTTATTATAGCAGCGCATCGAAAATGAGCAGCAACTACCTCGACGACTACGGCCCGCTTTTGCTGATGTTTATACTAGCGTGCGGGATGGCGGGCGCGCTGATCACGGTCTCCACCGTTATCGGGAGGCACAAGCACACCCGCGAGAAAGATCAGCCGTACGAGTGCGGCATCCTTCCCACTGGCGATGCACGGCAGCCTTTTTCAGTGCATTTCTACATGGTGGCCCTGATTTTCATTCTGTTCGATATCGAGGCCATCTTTCTGTTTCCCTGGGCGCTGGTCTACCATAAATTGAATGTTTTCGGCTTTGTGGAGATGTTGCTCTACATTATGATTCTGCTGGTTGGTTATATATTCCTCTGGAAAAAGGGCGCGCTCGACTGGGACAAGTGAGTGCGCATCCAGAATCGGATACATAGTGGACTCAAAGGAACTCGGCAAGAATCCTGTCGTACAGAAGCTGAAGGGTTGGGACGCGCGGGCAGTCGCCGAAGTGATTGAATTCCGAGGCGAAACGACCGTGGTCGTGCCGCCGTCGCATCTTGTGCGCGTGGCCGAATACCTCGCGACCGAGCCTTCCTTGGCGTTCACATTCCTTTCAGACATTACCGCAGTCGACCGGTTTCCCATCGAGCCGCGCTTCGAGCTGAACTACCAACTGCTCTCGCTCGACCTGCGGCAACGCCTGCGCCTTCGGGTGCGCGTGCCGGGCAACGAGCCGGTGGTCGCGTCGGTTATTCCCGTTTGGCCCACGGCGAATTGGCACGAGCGCGAGAATTTCGATCTCTTTGGAATTCGCTTCGAGGGCCATCCCGACCTCACCCGCATTCTGTTGCCGGATGATTGGGAGGGGCATCCGCTCCGGAAGGACTATCCGGTCGAAGGACCTCGTTAGACGCGCGTTGAAGACGCTTACACCATGACGACCACAATCGAGACGCCTGCCGGCCCCAGCCAACCGATGGTCCTCAATATGGGACCGCAGCACCCATCGACGCACGGCGTGCTGCGCGTGATCCTCGAGCTCGACGGTGAAATCGTCCTCAAAGCAAAGCCCGTGATCGGCTACCTGCACACGGGCATCGAGAAATCCTGCGAGTCGAAGACTTATTCGCAGTGCATTACGCTGACCGACCGCATCGATTACCTCGCTCCGCTCTCGAACAATCTGGGCTTCTGCCTCGCGGCCGAAAAGCTCATCCAGATCGAAGTACCCAAGCGCGCCCAATACATCCGGGTGCTGCTGACGGAATTGACGCGCATCACCTCGCACCTGGTCTGGCTTGGCACGCACGCGATCGATCTCGGCGCGATGTCCGTGTTCCTCTATTGCTTCCGCGAACGCGAAGAGATCATGAAGATTTACGAGTACGTCTCCGGCCAGCGGATGATGACCAGTTACTTCCGCATCGGCGGACTCGCCCTCGAGCCACCGCCCGACTGGCTCGACCGCGTGCGGCGCGTGATCGACCCGCTGCCGGCGCACATCGACGAATACGAAGACCTGCTGACGAAGAACCGAATTTGGCTCGCGCGGACCAAGGGCATCGGCATGCTAAGCGCGGCGGACGCCGTTGCGATGGGCGTCTCCGGTCCGCTTTTGCGTGCGAGCGGCGTTCCATACGACATTCGCAAGGTCTTTCCGTATTCGAGCTACGACGAGTTCGACTTCGAGGTCCAGACCCAAACCGCGGGCGACTGCTACGCGCGATATCAGGTGCGCGTGGCGGAAATTCGCGAGAGCATCAAGATCATCCGCCAGGCGATGGACAAAATTCCATCCCAGGGGCCATTCCGCGCCGAGGTGCCGGGAATCATTCCGCCGTCGCGCGAGGAGATGAAAACATCCATCGAGGGCCTGATCTATCACTTCAAGATTTTCACCGAGGGATTTGCCGCGCCGCCGGGTGAGGTTTATAGCGCGATCGAATCGCCGCGGGGCGAACTGGGAATTTTCATGGCGAGCGACGGTTCGGCCAAGCCGTACCGCGTGAAATTCCGCGCGCCGTCGTTCGTGAACCTGCAATCGCTGCCGAAGTTGTGCGAAGGGCGGCTCATCGCCGACGTGGTCGCCTGTATCGGCACAACCGACATTGTCCTTGGGGAAGTAGACCGCTAGCCGCACGGGGTGGGTGAAAACCGGAACATGCAACTGCCGCAGCAGCTTGAAGCGAAGTTCAACGACCTTGCGAACCGTTACCCGGTGAAGCGGTCGGCGCTCATTCCCATGATGCTCTACGCGCAGGACCAGCTCGGATCCCTAGGCGATGAGATCCTAGAGGAAATTGCCAAGCGCCTCAGCCTGAACAAGATTCAGGTCGAGGAAACGCTCGCGTACTACTCCATGCTGCGCCGCAAGCCCGCCGGCCGCTTTCACGTTCAGGTCTGCACCAATATTTCCTGCATGCTCCGCGGCGGAAACGAGCTGTATCAGCACGTCCAGAAGCGGCTCGGCATCGGCCACAAGGAAGTCGCGCCGAGCGGCACGTTTTCACTCGAGGAAGTCGAGTGCATGGGCGCGTGCACGGGCGCGCCGGCCATGCAGGTCAATTACGACTTCTACGAGAATCTCGATCCGGACAAAGTGGATGCGATCTTCGAGCAACTTCAAGAGGGCAAGCGGCCCAAGCCCTCGCCCGTCACGGCCGGCTCGGTGCACGAGCGCCTTCCCGCCGAAGTGCCGGTGATCAGCAAGCGCTTCGGCATCCCGAATTCGCACAAAATTGACGTGTATTTGAAAAACGAAGGCTATCAGGCGCTCGAAAAGGCCCTGAAGCAGATGACGCCCGATCAGATTATCGACGAAGTGAAAAAGTCGAATCTGCGCGGGCGCGGCGGCGCGGGCTTTCCGGCGGGAATGAAGTGGAGTTTCGTCCCCAAGGGCACGGATAAGCCGAAATACATCCTCGCGAACGCAGACGAAAGCGAGCCCGGAACCTGCAAGGACCGCCCGCTGATGGAAATGGACCCGCACCAGTTGATCGAGGGCATGGTGATTGCAGGCCGCGCGGTTGGCGCGAATCGCGGATTCATCTACATCCGCGGCGAGTATCGCTACATCATCGACATCATGGACGCGGCCCTCGCCGAGTCCTACGCCAGGGGCTATCTCGGGAAGAACATTCTCGGCAGCGGATTCGATTTCGATCTGATCACGCACACGGGAGCGGGCGCCTACGAATGCGGCGAAGAGTCCGCGCTGATGGAGTCGCTTGAAGGAAAGCGCGGCTATCCGCGTATCCGGCCGCCGTTCCCTGCCGTCGTCGGCCTGTACGGATGTCCCACGGTCATCAACAACGCCGAGACGCTGAGCACCGTACCCGCGATTCTCCGAATGGGCGGCGAAGCGTATGCAAATCTCGGCACGCCGAAGAACGGCGGCACGCGCCTCTATTCCATTTCAGGCCACGTGAATCGTCCCGGCATTTACGAGCTTCCGCTCGGCTTCCCGCTGCGGCGATTGATCGAGGAAGTTGCCGGAGGCGTCCGCGGAGGCAAGAAGCTCAAGGCCGTGATTCCCGGCGGCAGTTCCTGTCCGCTTCTTACCGCCGATGAAATCGACGTCGCGATGGACTACGACTCGGTCGCCAAGATTGGATCGATGCTCGGCTCGGGCGGCACGGTCGTCATGGATGAGGACACCTGCATGGTAGACGTCGCACGGCGGATCATGCATTTCTACGCGCACGAATCGTGCGGCTGGTGCATTCCCTGCCGGGAAGGCACCACATGGCTGCGCAAGATGCTCGACCGCTTCCATGAAGGCGGCGGGCGCGAGGAAGACATTCCGCTGATCGACGAGCTTTCCAAGAACATGCTCGGGCGGACGTTCTGCCCTCTCGGCGACGCCGCGGCCCTGCCCACGATCAGCATCGTCAAGAAGTGGCGCAACGAATTCGAGGATCATTTGCACGGTAAGTGCGCGTACAACGCCGCGGACGTGATCGCGGCCGCGCATTAGGAAACGCATGGCGGAACAAAAACAGATCGCGTTCACGATCGACGGTCAGCAGGTGACTACGTCTCCGGGGACGCTCGTGATCGAGGCGGCCAAGAGCCAGGGGATCGAGGTCCCCTCTTTCTGCTACTACCCGGGGCTTTCGCTCCAGGCCGCGTGCCGCATGTGCCTTGTGGAAGTCGAGAAGATGCCCAAGCTCCAGACCGCGTGCACCCTGGTTGCCACCGACGGCATGGTCGTGAAGACCGGCACCGATCAAGTCCACAAAGCCCGCAAGGACATGATCGAATTCCTGCTTTCGAATCACCCGCTCGATTGTCCCGTATGCGACAAAGGCGGCGAGTGCGAATTGCAGGACATGACGTTCCGCTACGGCCTCGACAAAACCCGCTTCATCGAAGAAAAGCTGCACTCTCCCGAGCAGAAGTGGTCGCCGCTGGTCTATTACGATGCCCCGCGCTGCATTCTCTGCTTCCGCTGCGTGCGCGTCTGCGACGAGGGTATGGACGTAAAGGCGCTCGGCGTCGGCTCGCGCGGAGTGCAGTCCGTGATTCTTCCGAACCTGTCGGGCGAACTGGCCTGCGAAGAGTGTGGCATGTGCATCGACATCTGCCCGGTCGGCGCGCTCACGAGCGGGACGTATCGCTATCAGACGCGCCCGTGGGAGATGACCTACGTCGGCAATCCCTGCGCGCACTGCTCGAACGGCTGCAAGACCACTCTCAGCGTGCGCAACAACGAGATCCTGCGTGCCAATAATCGCGACCATTCCGGCATCAACGGCGAGTTCCTATGCGCCAAGGGCCGCTTCGGCTTCGACTTCACGACCCATGCCGAGCGCATCCGCCAGCCGCTCATCCGCCGCAACGGGAAACTCGAACCGGCGAGCTGGGAAGACGCGCTCGAAGAAGTGGCGCGCCGGTTGAAACAGGTGCGCGAAGCAAATGGGCCCACCGCCATCGGCGTGATCGGCTCGAACCACACGACGAACGAAGAAAACTATCTATTGAATCGCTTCGCGCGCGTCACGCTCGGCACGAACAATCTCGACCATCACCGCACCGCGGACTATGCGGGACTCGCCACGGCGCTCGGGCCAAACGCCAAGGATTCGCTCGCGACGATGGCGGACGTTTACAACGCGCCCGCCGTCCTGCTGATCGGCAACGATGTGACGCAGCAGAATCCCCTCGTTGCGTGGCAGATTCGCACCGGCGTGCGCCATCACGGCCTGCGGCTCTACGCAATCAACGGCCGCCCGAGCAAGATTCATCGCCAGGCGAAAGTGGCCGTGGAAGTCTCGAAGGGCACCGAGCACGCGGCCGTTCGATGGCTCGCCAGTGAAAAGGGCCAGTTCGACGCAAAGACCATCGAAGCGCTCGTGCAGCTCAAGGCGGGGCTCGAAGCTGAAAATGACGTCGTAGTCCTCTTCGGCGCGGACATCCAGGGCGCTGCGATCCGCGATCTGGTTTCTTTCAGCGCGCGCGTGAGCGGCAAGACGAAATTCATGGCGCTCGGCGATTACGCGAATTCCCGCGGCGCGGCAGATATGGGCGTTCTGCCCGACCGTCTGCCCGGTTACGCGCCGCTATCGGATGCGTCCGAACGCGCTCGCTTCGGCAAACTCTGGGGTGGCGATATCTCCGCCACTCCCGGCCTCACTGCACGCGCGATGATGGAAGCGGCGGTCGCCGGAAAACTGAAAGCTCTATACGTGGTCGGCGCAAATCCGCTGAAGACTTTTGGCGTGGCGCAGCCCGACCGCCTCGGGGGCCTCGAACTGCTCGTCGTGCACGATATGTTCCTGACGGAGACGGCGCAGCGCGCAGACGTCGTTCTTCCCGGTGCTTCCTCGTACGAGACGGACGGCACGCTAACGAACACCGCCGGCGAAGTGCAGTTGACGCACCGCTCGATCGATCCGCAGGGACCGCGCAGCGATTTCGACCTGCTCCGCATTCTTTCGCACCAGCTTGGAATGCTTGGGCTAGGCTCGCCCATCAAGTTGCGCACGCACGAAGCGGCGTTCGATGAGATTCGCCAGCATGTGGCCGGCTACGGTCTTTCATATTCGAATTTGCTCGCGGGCGGCTCCGAGCTTGCAACCGCATCATGCAAATCCGTTGAGCCGTCGTACGAAGCGCCTTCGGGCGCCGTTTTCTCGTCGCAGGATTATCTCTTTACCAGCGGCACCCTGGGCCGTTACTGTTCCAGGCTCACTTCGACACACGAGGCAAAAGAGACACCGTGGGCTTCATCACCCAACATCCAGTCCTGGTGGTATCGCTAGTCAAGATTGCCGTCCTGCTGTTCATTGTGATGACGGCGCTGGCGTACCTCACCTGGCTCGAACGCAAGGTCATCGCGCACATTCAGTCGCGGTGGGGGCCCTACTACGTCGGCGCGCACGGTTTGCTCCAGCCGCTGGCCGACGGCCTCAAATTCATGTTCAAGGAAGACGTGACGCCGCCGGCATCCGACCGCCTCGTCTACACGCTCGCGCCGTTCCTGGCGCTGGCTCTCTCGCTGACGGCGATCGCCTTGATCCCTTTCGGGCCGCCGAGCGTGCAGCTTCTCGGCCAGCCTGTTTTCGTCGTCTCAAACGTGGACATTGGCCTGCTGTTTCTTTTCTCCATCACTTCGATCGGCGTCTACGGCGTGGCACTCGCGGGTTGGTCCTCGAATAGCAAGTATTCGCTGATGGGTGGTCTGCGCAGCTCGGCGCAGATGATCAGTTACGAGGTTTCGCTCACGATTTCAGTGATCGGAGTCCTGCTCCTGGCAGGCTCGCTCAGCTTCAACGACATCATTAAGGGCCAGGGCGGCTATTGGTGGCACTTCATTCCGAAATGGCATTTGATCCCGCAGATCATCGGCTTTCTCTGCTATCTCACGGCCGCCATCGCGGAAACGAACCGCATCCCTTTCGATTTGCCCGAGGCGGAGACCGAGCTTGTAGCCGGGTTCCACACCGAATATTCGAGCTTCAAGTTCGCCATGTTCTTCATGGCCGAGTACGCGAACATGATCACCGTCTCGTGCCTCGCAACGATTCTCTTCCTCGGCGGCTGGCTGTCGCCCTTCCCGGATAGGTGGACCTGGCAGCTCTATTTGCCCGGCGCAGGGCTTATATTGCTCGGCATTTATTGCGCATACGACACGGTCAAGACCATGCGCGGGATCGCGCAGCTCCAGTTCGCCGTGGTCACGCTGCTGGCGCTCGGCGGGGGCGCGCTTTGCTTGATTCCCGTCGTCGCGAAGGACATTCAGGGCGTCTTCTGGTTCACCGCGAAGATCCTGGCGATTCTGTTCTTCTACATCTGGATGCGCGCCACGTTGCCGCGCTTCCGCTACGACCAGTTGATGTCGTTCGGCTGGAAGCTGCTGCTTCCCGTTTCGCTGGCGAACCTGGTTCTCACGGCCCTGGTGATCGTCTGGCCGATGCTCGTGAGGCACGGATGAGCATTCCTTTAATCCTATTTATCGTGTGCGCGCTGCTCGCGATTGGAGGAGCAGTGGCGCTGATTCTGGCGCGCGAGCCGATCCACAGCGCGCTCGCGCTGATCCTCGTGATGATGTCTCTCGCCGTGCTGTATCTGCTGCTCGGCTCGCCGTTTATCGCCGCCGTGCAAATTCTCGTCTATGCCGGCGCGATCATGGTGCTGTTCGTTTTCGTCATCATGCTGCTGAATGAGGGAGTGGAGGAACGCACGAACTTCAGCAGGCTCGCGAAGTACGTGGGCCTGCCGCTCGGCTTCTTCCTGCTGCTCGAATTCGGTCACTGGCTGGCCCATTCGCCCGCCGGAGCGGTCATTG
>JGI12269J14319_10000220_pt1 | contig 52861 bp, 47 predicted proteins | sample PeaSoiSIISIP2007_FD_14319 | JGI IMG/M metagenome (IMG submission 14319)
CCGGCCGCCTTCGATCGCCGCGGCCGGGTCGCCCACGACGGAGGAGTCTCCCCAGTTCCGGGACTCTACGTTCTCGGGCTGCCATTCCTGCGGCGACGGCGCTCGAACCTGATCGCGGGGGTGGGTGGCGACGCGGCCGAGTTGCTCCCGCACCTCCGTGCATATCTACACGGCGCAGGTACCCCCCGGGTCGAACGCCGACCTTGTCGCTCAGTCGTCGAGGGGGCGGGCGAGCAGCGCGTTCCGGACCCGATGGACCACCGCATCGACGGGGCGTGACGACCCGATCGCCGCGAGTTCAGCGGCACGGGCCGCACCGAGCCCACTCTCGAGCTCGTCACGCGTGGCGAGTGCCGCGTCGCGCAACCTTGCTGACATCGGCGTGACGCCGAACATAAAGTGCGCCTCGATCGCTCCGATCAGTTCCACCGCCAGCTCTGCTTGGCCGATGCGGTCTAGCGCGATGACGCAGCGCGAGAGCGTGTGCCACTGCTGAGCCCACTCGCCGGAGCGGAACCAGAGGTCGACGGTCTCCGCTAATCCCGCGCAACCGCGCTCGAGATCGCCGAGGTGGACGAGGAACCCGCACGCCTCTGTCAGCGCGAATGCGCCCATCCACCGATTCCCGGCCATCCGTGCGAGTTCGTTCGCCCTGAGGAAGGCCGCCAGCGCACCCTCGTCACTGCGACTTGCGAAGCCTTCGGCGACAGCGACCGAAGCGAGATCGGTCGGGCTGCCGGTCATGGCGGCGAGCCCGCGGGCGCGGGCGATGTACTTGGCGGCGCCTTCGAGATCGTCGTTGGCGCTCATCCCGACCGCCCCCATATAGCACGCGTGCACGATCCGCGACGCGGCGCCGGACGCCTCCGCCAACTCCACCTGGCGCTCCGCGGCGTGAAATGCACCGACATCGTCGTTCAGCACGAGCAGCGTGTTCCCGAGTGCCCGCTCCGCAAGCCCGCTCGGCTCGACGCCGAGACCGTCCTCCAAGGCGCGAGTTTTGTGGGCCAGGGCGACCGCGAGCTCGAACTCGCCCCGGACCCACGCGCCGTATGCACGGACTCCCGTGAGCAGCGGCGCGAGAGGGTGCTCGAGCACATCCTCCGCCCGGCAAGCGGCATCCGCCCAGGCGAAGAGTTCATAGCGCATAGCGCGCATTGCGAATTCCCGTGACGACACGATGAGCCCGATCGCGGTGTCGAGGTCCCCAGTCTCGAGGGCAAAGCGCTGCGCGGCGCGCAGGTCCGAGAACGACGCGTCCGCCATTTCGATGGCCTGCGGCTCGTCGGGCGTGCGAATCGTCTCCTCGACGAAGCGCGCCAGCGCAGCGAAGCGCACTGCATGCGACCCGAAGACCTCCGCCCGACGGTCGTAGCTCATGCGGCTCCGGCCGTACTCGCGGAGCGTCTCGAGCAGTTCGTAACGGGTGCCGCCGCCTGTGGGGCGGCGGACCGACACCATGGAGCGCTCGACGAGGCGCGTGAGCAAGTCGAGTGCGTCGCCCGAGCGGCACGTCGACTCGGCCGACGCGAGGTCGAAGGGTCCGGCGAAGACGGCGAGGGCGCTGAACAGCTCCTGCTCCTCGGGCGCGAGGAGGTCGTAGGACCAGCTGATGGCGTCCTCCATCGTCCGATGGCGGGGGTCGCCCCCGCGGCGCGAGGCCTTCAGCAAACCGAAACGTTCATCGAGGCGCGCCGCGATCTCTGCGAGGTCGATCGTCCGGGCCCGTGCCGCTGCCAGCTCGATCGCGAGCGGGATCCCATCGAGGCGCCGGCAGATCTCGACGACCGAGCTCGCGTTCTGCTCGCTGAGCTCGAATCCCGGATCGGACGCGCCGGCTCGCTCAACGAAGAGCGCCACCGCCGGGGCGCTATCGAGGCCACCCCCGGCGAGGGCCACGGCCCCGGCGTCTCCCGTCGACAGTGGATCGACCGACCATACTTGTTCACCTGCGAGCCCGAGCGGCTCGCGGGAGGTCGCCACGATGGAGACGGCCGGCGCCTCTCGGACGATGCGGCCGGCGAGGGAAGCCACCGGCTCGACGAGGTGCTCGCAGTTGTCGAGCACGACGAGTGAATGTCGCAGCCGCAGTGTCTCGATGATTGCGTCCCCGATTGAGCTGCCACGCCTGAAATGGACGTCGATCGCCGTCGCGACGGCCTCGAGTGTGGCGTCCTCGTCGCCGACGGCCACGAGTTCGACCAGCTTCACTCCGTCGGGGTAGCGGTCGGCAATGCGGCGCGCCAGTTCCAAGCCCACCGACGTCTTGCCGACACCCCCCGGACCGACGAGTGTGATGAGGCGGTGCTCCCGGAGGGTTGCGGCGAGGCGCTCGAGGAGCGTTTCTCGGCCGATGAGTGTTTGCATCGCGGCGGGGAGCGTCAGGTCCGGCGGTGGCACCGGCGCCCCGTGTTCGAGAGCGGGTCGCTCGAGCGTCTCCACGGAAGCGACGAACTCGTAGCCTCTGCCGTGGACGGTCCGGATGATCGCCTGGCGGTTGCCATCATCCCCGAGCGCCTGGCGCACCGACTTGATGCGCGTCGTGAGCGCTGACTCGCTCACGAAACGGTCGCCCCAGACGCCGTCGAGGAGCTGCTCCTTGCGGACGACCTCACCCCGGTGTTCGACGAGGTAGCAGAGCACGTCGAACGCTTGCGGCTCGAGCTTTACTTCCCGACCGTCGCGGCGAAGGGTGACCCGGGCGACGTCCAGCTCGCAGTTGGCAAAGCGAAGGATCACCGGCGCACCGTCCGCGACGCTCTCGTCAAGAGTCTCGCGCATAGGCGCCGCTCCCGGATCCCCCCGGAGGAGTCGGACTCACGCCTGGTATGCGTTTGTGGCCCACCTCTTCCAAGTCTAATGCTCATACCTATGCCCTCGTCCCTAACGCAGGCTCCCGGAGGCAACCCGCCCCAGGCACCTGGCGACCCAACCGCCCAGCACCTCCCTCCCTCGCTCCGCCGACGTGAATACTCCTCCTCACTTGGTGGCCGCGTTGTGCTGAGCTACGTGGTCCGGGACCGGCGTTCCGACCTGTACGGGGTCCTGACCCGCCAGGGTCAAAGGGCGGTACTACACCCGTTGCTGCGACTCGATCGGTCTGGCCGTACTGATGCTGACAGCGTGGACAGGCGAGTCAGGTCAGAGGCACTTGGTAGAGGGGCCGAGAGGCCCTCCAGATCACCCGTTCTGGGTAGGCCGGGCCGCTCGGATCTGGCTGAGGAGCTCCGTGCCCATGCGGCGCCCGCTCGGGAGGCGGTCGTCGCGATCCCAGCGCCAGACTGCGACCATTGCCAGCGATAAAATTCGGCACTCGTACAGGAGCTCTTGATCAGTGTCTGGATAGCGTGTGCCCACCTCTTCCGGCGCATGGGCGACGTCGAACTCGACTGGCCCCCGGCAACAAGTCTCCAAGTCTGCGAACAGCAATCCGACCTTCGTCCTGAGCAGGTTGCCAGGGTGCGGCTCGCCGTGGAGCAGCTGTTCGGCGGCGAGCCGCCGACCGATCGCCCACGTCAACTCTCGCAAGGTGTTGCTCAGAAGCTCGCGGTCCGCATCCTGAAGATCCGGGGTCAGTGCGCGGTCGGCGACCAGCCGCTGCGCCTGCGCGACGCGATCCGTGAAGTGGGGCGCAGCCACATCGACGTGCCGCATGCCAGCGTGCAGCCGTTCGAGCGCCTGCGCGTACTCGGCTGGTGCGACGTCAACGTCGGACACAGGCTCGTAGTAGGTCCACAAAGTGATGGCAAAGCCGTCTCGCAAGTAGACGCGCGGCTCCACCCGGGGATCGAGCAAAGCGACGGGGCCATCGGTCTCGGCGAGCCGACGAGCGACCTCGACTTCGAACTCCGCGCGTCCCTCACCCTCCATGGGCTCGACCCGAGCCAGAACGTCACAAGGCAGCAGGCGCACAGCGAGCCGGTTCGAGTCGTGAAGAACAACGGCGTCGTCGACCCTCAGGTCGAGCGCCGAGGCCGTGGACATACCCGCCGTCACGGCACGCGGGACTTCGGATGCCTTCATCGCCGCGTCGTCCCTCTCCGTTGCCGAGCCATCTTCTTCGGGTCCGCTCCGGACCACCGGCCTCCACTTCGTATCGCACCCCGGTGCCCTGGCTGTAGCCCTCGCTCTCCGTGCCACCATCTTCAGCACTGCCCTGCTGATCCAACTGCAACCAGATGTTGCATATCTCCCGCCAACGTGCTACCATCGGTTGCAGATCGAACCCGAGGTCGGCGATGACCGCCGTGCGGCGACACCCGCCGACGTCCTGAGGAAGGAGCGAACACTGATGGCAACCCAGGTGATCGAGCGGGAGGTTCTGATCGACGCACCGGCGGAGGTGGTGTGGCGCACCATTACCGAGCCCGATCAGATGAGCCAGTGGTTCGCCGACCGGGTGGACCTCGTCGTCGAGCCGGGCGCGCATGGCTACATGGGGTTCGGCGATCAAGGCGGCCCGGTCGTCGTGGAGACCGTCGACCCGCCGACTCGCTTCTCGTATCGCTGGAACCATCCCCGCGACGAGGAACCGGTGGCCGGCAACTCGATGCTCGTCGAGTTCACCCTGACGCCCGAGGGCGAGGACCGGACCCGTCTCCGAGTGGCCGAGAGTGGCCACGAACTGCGCGATTGGCCCGACGCGGAGAAGCAGCGTTATGCCGACGAGCACCAGCATGGGTGGGGCGAGTTCCTGGACCGCCTGACCAGCGTGATCGCAACGCCGTCGACGTGACGACGCAGGCCGACGACGAGCTGTGGTCGGCAGTCGCCGATCCGTCTCGTCGCCGGGTCCTCGATCTCCTTGTCAGCAACGGTGAAGTCAGCGCCAGCTGGTTGGCCGGACGGGTCCCATTCTCCCGCCAGGCCGTTTCCAAACATCTGGTCGTGCTGGAAGAGGCCGGGTTGGTCAGCCGGCGCAAACAGGGCCGAGAGATCCTCTACCAGGTAGAAGCCGACCGTCTCGATCAGGCCACTCGAGCCATGGCGGACCTCGCCGATCAATGGGACCGGCGACTCGTCGCGATCAAACGGCTGGCCGAAGCAGCGCACGCCGAAACCAAGAAGAAGGTCTCTCGGACCGATAGGGGGAAACCGTCATGACCAAAAAGCCGACACACCGGAGCGCTCCAGGGGTCGATGCCACCAATGCAGCCACCCTGCCCCCAGCCGTGGACCGGGACACCTTCCAGGCCGAACTGGACAGGTTGCGGGCTCGGGAGAAGGCGCACACCCGTGAAGGCGATGCCATCGCCGCGGCCCGTCGGCGGCTGCCCGTGGTCGAGATAGACGCCGACCTCGCGCTGATCGGGCCCGCGGGGCGGCTCACCCTGCTCGAAGCGTTCGAAGGGCGCCGGCAGCTCGTCGCCTACTATTTCATGTGGCACCCCGGCCACCCCGCGGCCGAGCAGTGCGAGGGCTGCACCTGGGTCACCACCCAGATCGCAGAGCTGTCCTACCTCCATTCTCGCGACATCACCGTCGCGGTCTTCTGCCAGGGCCCCTATCAAGAAGGCATCCGTTACCACGACTTCATGGACTGGCACATGCCGTGGTACTCGGTACAGGAGTCGCTCGACGCGCTTCTCGTCGGGCGCCACATCGGCATGATGCATCTCGTGTGCTACCTGCGCGAAGGTGACCGCGTTTTCGAAACCTATTGGACCACCACCCGCGGCGTCGAGGCGATGGACTACAGCTACGCGCTCATGGACCTCACCGTCTACGGCCGTCAGGAGCCGTGGGAGGACTCGCCCCCCGGTTGGCCACAACGGTGCACCTTCACGCGGACAGACGGCGGCAAGCCCGATTGGCCGCCCGCGGGGTCGGGCGGACGTCCGATCGCCCAGTGGTCACGCCTCGAGGCAGGACGCTCCGACGACCTCGGTGTCCCGTGGCCGCCGCCGATGGGGACCCATGATTGTCATTAACTGAGATATCGCGCCGCGCTCCTCGGGCCGAAGACGGTCCATCTGGCATCAGCATGCTGCCCGGGTGCATGCCCCATGCGGCGGCCGTGCATCAACGGGACGCGACCCTCTACATGGACTCACGCCCCTTTGGTGACGTCTCCACGTCAACGGCGTCTGTGGCCGAGCACGTCCGGGTTGACCACATTGACGGGTGATCCGGCGCCGAAGGCATTGATCTGGTCGAAGACATCTGAGAACTGCACCTCCCACTCTTCACGGGTGACGTAGCCGATGTGCGGCGTGCACAGGGCGTTGTCGAGCATGAGCAACGGGTGATCGGGATCGGTCACAGGCTCCTCTTCGAAGACGTCGAGCGCCGCCATGCCGGGCCGACCCGCTTGCAGGGCGTCCACCAGGGCGCCCGGCTCGATGAGGCCGGCACGGCTCGTGTTGACGAGGATGGCGTCGGGTTTCATCCGGGCCAGGTCGCCGGCCGTGACGATGCCGCGGGTGCCGTCGACGAGGCGCATGTGGAGCGACATGACGTCGCATGTCTCGAAGAATTCCTGATTCGACGCCGCCACGGCCACGCCCTCGGCCACGGCGCGGTCCCGGGACTGTTTGCTGCCCCAGATGAGCACCCGCATCCCGAATGCCCGGCCGTATCCGGCGACCACCTTGCCGATCCGGCCGTAACCGTAGATGCCGAGGGTCTTCGCACGAAGAGTGCGGCCCATGGCCGTCTGCCACCTGCCCGTCTTGAGATCGGCCACCTGCCGGGGGAGGTCCCTGGTGGCGGCGAGGATCAGCGCCCAGGTGAGCTCGGCGGTCGAGTGCGAAGGGGTGCCGGTGTGCATGTCGGAGGAGACGACGACGCCGAGACGCGTGCACGTGTCGACGTCGATGTGCGGATACACGCTGCGCTGGCTGATGAGCTTGAGATCGGGCAACCGCTCCAGCAGCGGCGCCCTGATCCGGGTGCGCTCCCGTATGAGCACCAGGGCATCGAAGCCCGTGAGCCGCTCGGCGAGGGTGTCGGTGTCCTGGACGTGATCGGTGAAGACCGAGACGTCGTGGTCCGCCAGCTTCCGGAAGCACTCCAGGGTTCGGAGGGTGTCGAGGTAGTCGTCCAGTATCGCCACCTTCATATCTGTCTCTTATATCTGACACCGCTTCTCCGCTTCAAGCGGACGAACCGCGATGCGGCAGGCGCCCCACGGCGTAAGGTCTGTGCATGGCCCCATGGACCGCACGCGACATCCCGCACCTCGAAGGACGCACCGCCGTTGTGACGGGGGCCAACAGCGGCCTGGGCTTCGAAACGGCGCGGGCACTCGCCGTTGCCGGTGCTCGCGTGGTGCTGGCGTGCCGGGACCAGGACAAGGGGAACGACGCCGTGCGCCGGATCCGAGACGAGGTGCCCACCGCCGACGTTCGGGTCGACCGGCTCGACCTCGCCGACCTGGCGTCGGCGCGTTCGTTCGCCGACACTTTCTCCGCCGGGCACGACGGTCTGGACATCCTCGTCAACAACGCCGGGGTGATGGCCATCCCCCGCCGGGAGACCGCCGACGGCTTCGAGATGCAGTTCGGCACCAACCACCTCGGCCATTTCGCCCTGACGGGGCTGTTGCTCGACTGCCTGCTGGCCCGACCCGGCGCCCGGGTCGTCACCGTCAGCAGCTCGGTGGCACGGATCGGTCGCATCAGGTTCGACGATCTCCAGGGTGCCCGCCGGTACGGCAAGTGGTCCGCATACGGTCAAGCCAAGTTGTCCAACCAGCTCTTCGTGCTGGAGCTCGACCGGAGAGCGGCCGGCCGGGGCGCGGACCTCGTCAGCGTGGCGGCGCATCCCGGTTACGCCGCCACCAATCTGCAGGCGGTCGGCCCACGCATGAACGGGTCGAGGATCACGGAGCAGATGACCCATCTCGCCAACTCGTTTTTCGCCCAGTCAGCCGCCGAGGGGGCTCTCCCGAGCCTGTACGGCGCCACCGCACCCGGTGTCCACGGCGGCCAGTACTTCGGCCCCGACCGTCTGTTCGGCATGCGGGGGAGTCCGACACCGGTGTCGTTCGTGCCTGCCGCCAGAGATCCCGAGACCGCCCGTCGCCTGTGGGGGGTGTCCGAAGAGCTCACCGGCATCCGGTTCGGCGCCGTCGATCCCCCCGACTAGCGAACCGACGGGCGTCGGCTGCAAACAGGTCGGGCCGTGCACGGACTCAGGCCCGTAAGGGTGCGATGACCGTTTCGCCGTACTGCTGCAGGGCTTCGAGGGCGTGGGCCAACGAGTCGCCCGGCACTCCGGTGTGGGCCCAGGTCACACCCAGCCGCCCCAGTTCCCCCAGACCGGCGCGGTGCGCATCGGGATCGAACGCCGGGTTGCCGGGGACGCCTCCCGCCGGTGTCCCGAAGGCGACATCGATCTCCGAGGGGTCCCGGCCGGCCTCGTCGACGAAGTGCCACAGCTCGTCGAGCATGGCGGCCAGGTCGGCGACCGTCTCGAGCGGTGGCGTCTTCGTCGTCTGCGACATGGCGCGCGGGGCCGGAAACGGAGTCCAACCGTCCGCGTACCGGGCCACCCGGCGACGTGCCCGGCGGCTGTTCCCACCGATCCACAGCGGCGGCAGCGGGTCAGGCCTGGGGTTGGCGGTCAGGCCCTTTGCTGCGATCCCGGCACCCTCGTAGGTGAACTCGGCCTCTGACCACACGCCCCGCATCACCTGCACCGCCTGGTCGAAGAGTGCGTTGCGCTGCTCGAAGTCCACACCGAGTGCCTTGTACTCGCCGCGCAGGTAGCCGGTGGCGACCGCCAGGGTGAACCGTCCCTCGGACAGCATGTCGAGCGTCGCCACCATCTTGGCCACGATCAACGGATGGCGGTACGGGAGCACCACGATGTTCGGGATGAGTCGGATCCGCTTCGTCACCGCGGCACAGAACGTCAGGGCCACGAAGGGGTCGAGGGCATCGTGACCGCCGCTGTGCAGCCACTTGGTCGTGGGGGCGGGGTGGTCGGTGAACCCGACACCGTCGAACCCGCTCTCTTCGGCGGTCCGGCAGAACCGCTCGAGAGCGTTCCGGGTCAGCAGATCAGGGTGGTAGGGATGCGCAACCAACGGGTAGGTGACGGAAAATCGCACGGAGGAACGCTAGCTTCTGCGTCGCTGACGGCGCTGGGTCGTCGGTCCGGGCGGGAGCAGGGCGCGGGAGGATGTCGTGGCCGAGCTCATCATCGAAGGAGACGAGCCGGCGATCCTGGACTCCTTGCCGTCCCGCATGACCGAGCTGGTCCGGCCGTGACATGCGTCGAGACTCGTAGTCGTGAGCAGAGCACCCTCGGCGTTGCGCTCGACGTAGATGCCGTACCCGTCGATCGTTCCGCCCCCGTTCCCCGCTCCGGCCGGCCGAACGAGAACGGAGGTCGACGCGCAGCACGGACGGGCCGACCTGCCCGGGTCGGCCCCGCTGGAGAGGATGAGGAATGACGATGCCGGCCACCGCCCTGATGATCATGGATGTCCAGAACGGCGTGGTCGCACGCTTCGCCGAGGGATCTGAGGCGCTACTCGACAGACTGGGGCGGGCCATCGGTGGGGCGCGGCACGCCGGCCTGCCCGTCGTCTACGTCCGGGTCGGGTTCAGACCCGGCGCACCCGAGATCAGCGCCGGCAACCGAAGCTTCTCGGCCTTGGCGGGCACCGGCGGATTCGGGATCGACGACGCAGCCACGCAGATCCACCCCGCCATCGCCCCCCGTCCCGACGACATCGTGGTCGTGAAGAAGCGGGTCAGCGCCTTTGCCGGGAGCGACCTCGACGTCGTCCTCCGTTCGCTCGACGTGCGGTCGCTCGTGCTCACGGGCATCGCCACCAGTGGTGTGGTGCTGTCGACGCTGCGCCAGGCCGCCGATCTCGACTACGGGCTCACGGTGCTGGCCGACGGGTGCGCGGACCGCGACCCCGAGGTGCATCGGGTGCTGTTGGAGAAGGTCTTCCCCCGCCAGGCCGTCGTCGTCGGCACCGACGGGTGGCTGGAGACGGTCACGTAGCCGGGCCCGCCCGGGACTCGTCTTCGATGAATCGCGCCAACATGGCCTGGAGGCGATCGAAATCGGCATCGATCTGGGCTGACCGTGGTGGCCGAACCGACCCCCCGCCTCGCTGGCGGCGAAGCCCAGGACGGCCGTGCTCACCAGGCGTTCGACCTGGGCCAGCCGGGACTCGTGAGCCCGGCCGGGTGGGATCGCATCATCGCAGCTCTCGGACGTTCCCGGCGGCAGGAGCACAGCGCCGACCAACCGGACACGATCCGGTAGGCGAGGAGGGCGACCGGGGGTTCCCCTGGTGCATCCTGGATGCCGTCACCACAGGGCGTCGCTCGCATGCTCGTCGACCAGTTCTCCGCCCTGCTCCTGCCGACCCTTCTCGCCAGCCGGCGGGGCAAGGCACGGACCCGGCGGCGCGCCGACCGGCTGCTCGTGGCGGCCGGTTTCGGGTCCCTGCAGTGGCACGATCTCTACGCCGTGATCATCAAAGCCGTGACGGCGACGACTAGTCCGCGGCTGCGTCACGGCGGCGACGTGCCCCGTCGCCGACGTCACGGCGGCGACGCATCCGCCTCCCGGACCGCTCGCCACGTCCGCACGGCGCGTACCGACGCGTCCCCGATGACCTCGAGGGCCGCCGTGCTCCGGGTGGCCCGGCACAGGACGAATGCTCCTTCGAGCCCGGCCAGCATCTCGATGACGAGCCGGCGCGCGTGGGGGTCGGGGACGCCGTGCCGGCGCACGATGGCGCTGCCCTCGTCGATCCAGTCGCCGAAGACGTCCGCACAGGCCTGCCGGATCATCTCGCTGCGGCTCGACGCCTCGAGGGCCACGGTGGCGATGGGGCAGGCGTCCTCGTAGTCGGTTTCCAGCAGATGGGCGGCCGCCAGGTCGAAGAACGTGCGGACGGCCCGCTCCAGATCGGGGTCGGCGCCCAGCACGGTTGGGAGGAGCTTGCCGTACTCGGCGCCCGAGTGGCGGACCGTCTCCGCTCCGAGTTGCTCCTTGCCTCCCGGGAAGAAGTGGTACAGCGAGCCGAAGGGGGCGCGGGCGGCGGTGACGATCTCCTTCACCCCGGTGGCCGCGTATCCCTGGAGCCGCATCAGATCGGCACTGGCGTCGAGGATGCGCTGTCGCGTGGCCGTCATGGTGTTCCTCCCTCGGCTGGACCCGCTGGCGGGCGGGTCGGCGGGCAGCCCGTCCGGGACGGTGCCGGCGGCCAGCCGTGTTGACCGCCGCCACCCCCGCGCCTACTCTCGCTAGAGCGATCAATCTAGCCGTGGGGAGGGACCGATGCTGCGCACGTGGCTGGCCACCCGGATGATCTCCCGGAGCCTCGACGCCCTGAACAGGGGGGACATCGGTCCGACGCTTGGCATGGACGCCCCCGACGTGCACTTCCGGTTCCCGGGGTCGAGCTCATGGGCGGCCGACGTCACCGGCCGGGACCACGTGGAGGCATGGCTTCGGCGCATGGCGGCCACCGGGTTGCAGCACTCGCTCCGGGAGGTGGTGGTGGGCGGGCCCCCCTGGCGGATGTCGTTGGTGCTGCGGGGCACCGACAGCCTGGCCGGCGCCGACGGTACGCCGGTCTACGAGAACCGCTACGTCATCTGGGGGACCACGCGCTGGGGCCGGGTCCACGACTACGAGGTGTACGAGGACACCGAGAAGGCGACGGCACTCGACGCCTACCTGACCGAGGCGGCCGGCACGTAGGAGGCGGCCCGGGTGCCGAAAACGGCTGCGACCGTCCTCTCCGGGCGGCCGCCACATCCGGGTCGTACCAGCTCGCCGTCTAGAGCATCCCGCGTGGCGGGGGAGTCGATCTGGTACGAGGACGTGGCGTTCTCGCCCTGCTGTGCGCGGCGCGGGCCGTGTACCGGGTCGCCATCGGTGACGCACTGACCCGAGCCGGGTTCGACGACGTGCCGCGCAACGGCGCGTACGTGCTGGGAGGCATCGCCCGGACCGGGGCGCCGTTGGGGGAGATCGTCAAGGGCCTCGCTGTCTCCAAACAGGCGGGCTGGCCAGTCGCTCGTCGACGACGGGGGTGCCCCGGCCGTTCCCTGACCACGTGCCTGCCTTCCGCACCGGCCCATCCGCCCGCGGCGGACGGCGGTGGCTCAAGCGGCGGACTCCACCCCGACAGCTTCGGAACCCGGCACCCGCACGGCCAACGCCCGCGACGCCAGGCGCGGGAACCACCAGTTCCACCGTCCGAACAGCGACACCAGGGCGGGCACCAACAGCGCCCGGACGATGGTGGCGTCGAGCAGGATCCCCGCCCCCAGTCCGGTGGCGAGCACCTTGACGTCGGTGTCGGGAGCCGATGCGAGCGAGGCGAACGCCAGGAACAGGATGAGGGCGGCGCTGGTGACGAGCCGCCCGGTGCGGCCCAGGCCTTCGGTGACGGCCGCATTGGTGTCGCCCATGCGGTCGTACTCCTCGCGCACCCGGGTGAGGATGAAGACCTCGTAGTCCATGGACAGCCCGAAGAGGAAGGCGAACACCATGAGGGGGATCCAGAACGTGATGGCGCCCGTGGCGGGGATGCTGAAGATGGCCGACGAGCCGTGGCCCTCCTGCCAGAACCACGTCATCAGGCCGAACGTGGCCGCCAGCGACATCAGGTTCAGCACGACCGCCTTCACCGCCAGCAGCAGCGAACGGAAGGCCCGGGCGAGCAAGAGGAAGGTGACCAGCGCGATCAGGCTGAACATGAAGGGGAAGTTGCCGAACACGGCATGGCTGTAGTCCTGCTCGATGGCGCCGGCGCCGGTGATGCCGATCACGCCCGGATGGCCACCGACGGCGGCCTGGACGGCCCGGACCGGGGCGAGCGTGGTGTTGTTCACCGAAGCGACGTCGGGCACGGCGATGATGTCGGCCGTCCCCGCCCGGTGCCCCGACGAACCCGACGGCAGCACGGCGGTGACGATACCGGGCACACCGTGCAGCGAGCGGAGCACGCCCGGAGCGGCCTGATCGGTTGCGAGCACCTCGACGGGGGTGAGCACCCCCTGCGTGACGCCGCCCTCGACCAGCTGCTCGTAGGCGGCATGGGCCGCCCCCGTCTTGGCCAGCGCGTCCACCCCGGTCTCGCCCACCTTGAGACGCAGTGCCGGTACGGCGAACAGGCCCAGCAGGACCAGGGCCAACCCGGCCGCGGCCCAGCGCCAGCGGATCACGGCCCGACCCCATGCGCTCCACGCCCGGCTGGCGTTGTGTTCTTTTCTGACCCGGGGCCAGTCGACGCGGGGGCCGATCCCGCCCAGGAGCGCGGGGAGCAGGGTGATGACCACGGCGATGGAGATGAGCGGGATGAACATCCCGCCGATCCCTGTGCTGCGCAGGCCCGGCACCGGCAGCACCACCAGGGCCACGAGCCCGATGGCGACCGTCAGCCCCGAGAGCACGACCGCACGCCCCGCCGTTTCGACGGCCGTGACGACCGCGGTGGCGTTGTCGGCACCGCGGGCCCGTTCTTCGCGCCAGCGCGTCACGAGCAGCAGCGAGTAGTCGATGGCGATGCCCAGGCCGACCAGGGCGATGAGGAACTCGACGATGAACGACACCTCGGTGACGTAGGACATGCCCAGGACGACGAGAAAGGTGGTGAGGATCGACACCGCCGCCACGAGCAGCGGCACCAGGGCGAGGAACGAGGCGAAGACGAAGGCCAGGACGACCAGGGCCCCCACGCCGCCGATCAGCGTCTCGACCAGCACGCCCGGGCCCTTGGACGAGCCCCCCGACGCCAGCTGGTTCAGGCCGGTGAGCCCGACGCCGTACCCGGGCAGCGCCCGCCGCACGATCCCCTCGGCCGCCTCCAGCTGCTTGTCGGAGCCGAATCCGGTGGCCGGCGGTGTGAAGACGAGGGCGTAGGTGCTGCGCCCGTCGTCGGTGACGAACCGGCTGTCGTCGCTCACGGCCAGGTCCACGACCCGAAGCGACGGCTCCGCTCTCCGCACCGTGTCGAAGGCGGCGGCGATCGTGTGTTCGTCCCCACGGACGTCCTGCCCGGTCGGGGTGCTGACCACCACGATGGCGGGGGGCTCGTCCCCGCCGTTGCCGTAGGTGTGCACGATGCGCGCCGCCGTCTCGTAGCCGGGCTGTCCCGGCAGGGAGAAGTCGAAGCTCAGCCGCTTCGACACCTTGCCCGCCGCCATGCCCCCGGCCACCAGGAGGACGAGCCAGGCCACGATCACGACCCGGCGGTGGCGGAGGACGAAGGCCGCCAGCAGGCCGAGCACGGACGTGGGCGGGCGCGGGTCGGAGCTCCCGTGGGGAGAGGGTTGGGGCCGGGGTGGGGCGAGGGTCATGGCCATCTCCGTTCCACTCTGAATCGTTCGGCTCCGAATATTTCTACCACGACTCGTTCTGTCGGTAAACTGGCGAGGTGGCGGGCCACGGAGGAGCAGACGAGGGGAAGCGGTCGCGATCATCGCCGCCGCCCGCCGGCCCCGGCCACGCCTCCGCGACCGGGGATGACGACGGTGCGACGACGAGCACGGGCACGCTCCCCCCGTCGGTGCCGCGGGGCTCCCCGCTCCCCGAGCAACCCCCCGAGGCGGTCGGGTTCGTCCTGTCACAGCTGGGGTTCGAGACCTCCCGCCGCTTCGGGCTGCTCATGGCCGAGGTGGAGCTCGAGCCCCGCCACTTCGCCCTGATGCGTGCCATCGAGGCCTACGCCGGCCAGTCCCAGCATGCCATCGGCGGGTGGCTGCGCATCCCGGCCAGCTCGATGGTGGCCATCGTCGACCACCTCGAGGACAGGGGGCTCGTCGAGCGTCGTCCGCATCCCTCCGACCGCCGCTCGCGGACGCTGCACCTGACCGACGCGGGCGTCAGCGTGCTGACCCGCGCCACCGAGCTCGCCATGGGGTTGGAGCAGACCGTCTGCGCCGGCCTGTCGCCACACCAGCGCCAGGAGCTCCTCGACCGGCTGGGCGCCGTGGCCACCAATCTGGGGCTCGTGCAGGGGCTGCACCCGGGCACAGCGGGGCACCACGAGCTTCCCCACTGGACGGACCACGACCCGGCACCGAGCTGAGGCAGCCGACCAGCCCATCGGTGGCAGTTGAACGAGACATCGTGGTGGCAGTTCACTGTGACATCGTGACGGTCCGCGCTGACGACGGCGGGCACGGTGTGGTGGGGTCGCACGATCTGTGCCTGAGCCGCATGTTCCTGCACCGCCGATCAAGGATTCTGCGGCAGATGTCGAAGCCTCTGGGCAATGAGGAACGGGATCCCCTCCGACACCGACCGCGACACCGGCGGCGCCGACGGCGGGTCGGGCTGGCACCCCGGCGTCCGTCTCGTGCTGGTCCTGCTCGTGGTGCTCCCCATCCTGGCCACGGGGATCTTCACCGTGTCCGGCGTGTCCACCGGATGGGCGTACCGGCACCACGCCCAGGTGGTGGCGGCCGACGCCACCCGGCTCGAGACCGTCGCCGCCGCCCGGGCCCAGATGAACCCGTTGCAGGTGCCCATGCTCGCCGTGTCGTACGCCGAGCAGCTCGGCATCAGCACCCACGAGCTCGACGTGCTGCTCAAGCCGTCGGTCCCCTTCGAGGAACAACTGGCCGACGGGACGAAGGCCATCGCCGGCTTCCCCACCTTCTCGTCCACACCGACCATGCGCAGCGACGTGGCCCACCTGCAGGCGCTGATCCCTGAGGTCGAGCGCAACACCGTGTCGTTCGGCACGGCCCGGGGCTTCATGCTGAAGATGTCGGCGGACATCGACGCCATGTGGTACCGCGACTACGACCACCTCCAGGCCGACGTGGCGGCCTGGCAACCGCCGGGCGCGTTCGAGGTCCATGCCGCCGCGCTGCGTCAGGCGTATTCGGCGTTCCTGGCCGGGGGCCAGGAGGTCGAAGGCGCGCTGTTCGTGCTCGAGGGGATCGGTCCCGCTGACGCCAAGCAGGAGCTCGTGCAATCGGCCGGAGTCTTCGACGCCGCAACCAGTGAGTTCGCCGGCCACCTGAGTGCCCAGGCCCAGGCGGCGTGGCGGGCACTGCAGAACGACCCGGCCGACCGGGAGTTCCAGGGCACGATCCACCAGGGCCTGAATGTGGCGCTCAACGACCTGCCGGCGCCGTTCTTCGGCAACACGACCTTCGCCGGCAGCTCGATGGTGCCGGGCCTCGAGTACCTCGCCGCGCTGGACCGGCTGGTGACGGCGGCCTCCCAGGATCTGCACGACGCCGCCTTGTCCCAGGCGTCGCACGCCACCAGCCGGTTCGTGGGGGAGATCGTGTTCCTGGTGCTGATCGTCCTCGTCAGCGTGGGGGGCGTCACGGTCGTGGGCCGCGTGCTCACCCGGCCGCTCAAGCGGCTGGCCACCACCGCCCGGCAGGTCCACAGCGGCGACTTCGACGTGCAACCCCTCACCGAGACCGGCCCCCGGGAGGTGGTGACCACCACCGCGGCATTCAACGACATGGCGTCGACCTTGGAGGCGGTGGAGGCAAAGGCGGTGGCACTCGCCGACGAGGACCTGTCACACCTCGAGACGCTCACGCCCCTGCCCGGTCGCACGGGCATGGCGCTGCAGGCCTCGGTCGACACCCTGGCGGCGCGGATCCGCGAGCGTGAGCACCAGCGCCAGCTGCTGCACGAGGCGGCCACCCACGATGCCCTCACCAGTCTGTTCAACCGCGCCGCAGTGCTCGACCACCTGACCAACGACGTGAGCCGGCGCCGCCTGGCGGGCGAAACGGTGGCGGTGATGTTCGTGGACCTCGACGGCCTGAAGCCGCTCAACGACCTCTACGGCCACGAGACAGGTGACGCCGCCATCGTGAGCACCGGCATCGCCCTCATGGAATCCACCGGCGCGTGCGACGTCGTCGGGCGCCTCGGGGGCGACGAATTCCTGATCGTCCTGTGCCACGACCACAGCGGTCAGGGCGAGATGATCGCCGAGCAGATCCGCCAGAGTGTGGCGCGTCGCTCCATCCCCGTCGGGGACGCCATGGTCCCCCTCGAGGCGAGCGTGGGCGTGGCGCTCACCGAGTGCGACGCCAACACCGATCCGATGGACCTCGTGCGCCAGGCCGACGAAGCCATGTACGAGGCGAAGAAGGCGGCCCGCGCCGTCCGGGAGCGCATGACGTCGGCGTGAGACCGCGCCGGGCGCCGGGTGGCGGCGCCCCAGCGCCGCCCCGGCCGCTGCGGCCATGATGTGGTCATGACCCCGGCAACCGACGGCGCCCTCACCCTGTCCGATCTCCGCGCCCGGCTGGACGAGGTGGACGTCCGTCTGGCCCAGCTGCTGGCCGAGCGGGCTCGGGTGCTGGCCCAGGTGATCGAGTTCAAGGCCGCCCACGGCGTGGGCCCGGTGGACCGCCAGCGCGAGGTCGAGATGCTGGCCAGGATCGAGCGGGTGGCGGCGGGGGAGGGCCTCGACCCCCGGGTGGCACGGCACGTGCTCGAAGCCGTCATCGCCGCATTCACCATGCTCGAGCGCGAGCAGCTCGAACCGGAGACCTGACCCGGGGCCCGCCCCTGGCTCAGGCTTGGTCGGCGGGCCCCGTGCCGGAGCCGACGCGCTCCTCGGCCCCGGCGGCGGCGGACCGGTAGGCCGCCTCCACGAGCTCGTGGGCCCGGAGGGCGTCGTCGAAACCCGGCGACGCCGGTGCCGACCGCCGCACGGTGTCCACCCAGTGGCGGTCGGCGGGGTAGGTGTAGAAGAGGAAGTCCCGTCGCGCCAGGCCGAGCGCGGCGAAGTGCTCCTCGCGCAGGGCGCCGAGGTCGGGGCGCTCGGCCGGGGTGTCGGGCCGTTGGACGAGCAGGCCGTCCTCGGGCGCGCCGACGATGAAGTCCGTCGTGGCCTCCACCGCCCCCGCCTCGAAGAACACCTCGAAGCGCCGTTCCTCACGGCCGCGTACGCCGTTGAACACGCTCAGCATGGTGCCCACGACGCCGGATTCGTGCTCCACCGTGAGGGCGGCCACGTCCTCGACGTCGTAGCCGAACACCGACCGGGTGCGGGCTCGCACCCCTACGGCGGGGCCGAACAGCAGGCACACGATGTCGGCGGCGTGGATGGAGTGCTCGAGCAGGGCACCGCCGCCGGCCTCGGTGCGTGCCGAGCGCCACGAGCTGTGCCCGGGCACCACGTCGCCCGTGGGCCAGTACTGGTCGTCGCGCAGCGTGTAGGCCATGGGCAGGCCGAGCTCACCCGACACGACCAGCCGCCGGAGATGCCCGACCACGGGGTGAAAGCGTGCGTGGAAGCCGACCTGGGCCGTGAGCCCCGACGCCGCCACGGCGTGGCACAGGGCGCGGACGTCGCCGATCGTGGGGGCGAGGGGCTTCTCGCACAGCAGCGGCTTCCCCGCCTCGACCACGGCGAGGACGAGGTCGCGATGGGTGGCGGTGGGGGAGGCGATGAGCACCGCCTCGACGTCGGGGTCCTCGACCACACGCATCGGATCGTCGCTCAGGTACCCGAAAGGGCAGTTGCGGGCCACCGCCGCCCGGGCGGGCTCGGATGGATCGGCGGCGGCCACCGCCGTGATCTCGCCATCCTCGCTCATCTTCTGCAGCCCGTCGGCGTGGATCTGGCCGATCATGCCGCACCCGACGAGTCCCACCCCGAGCGGGCGGCCGCCCTGGCGCACGCGTCGCCCTCAGCCGGCGGGCAGCGGGGCCCGTTCCGCCGCGCCCCGGGTCTTTCGCCGGCGGGTGGGTCCGGGTGCGACCCCCACGGGATGCGCAGGTTCCAGCTCGGCCGCGGCCAGCAGCTCGTCGAGGGCTGCGGGGATGTACGAGGCCAGCTGCGAGCACCGCGGCACGGTCTCGGCGCAGGCCATCAGGCCCCAGTTGAGGACGCCCCGGTAGCTCATGACGGTGATGTTCAGCCCGGCGCCGTCCATCACCGGCCCCAGGGGGAACCCCGCCACCAGCTCGGCCCCGGCCAGGTAGAGCGGGAAGTCGGGCCCGGGCACGTTGGAGACGATCAGGCTGTGGATGGGCCGGTGCCGCTCGGCCAGCTTCAGGCGGGTGTAGGTGCGGGCGGCGGCGGAGAACACGTTCGGGGTGGCGTGCTCGGCCCAGTCGCGCAGCACCTCGGCCCCGAGGGCCTTGTGCTCCTCCTTCGCCCCCTTGGTGCCCTCGCGGATGGCGTCGAGGCGCTTGATCGGGTCCTCGATCTGGCACGGCAGCGCCACGAACATGGCCGACACCTTGTTGGCACCCCGGCGGTTGGCCTCGGTGGGTGTGACCGACACCGGCACCGTGGCCACCAGCGCCTCGTCCGGAAGCTCGTTCCCGTCGATGAGGTACCTCCGCAGGGCGCCGGTGCACACCGCCAGCACGACGTCGTTGACCGTGGTGCCGCAGGCCCGCTTCACGCGTTTGACGTCCTCGAGGGAGATGGACGAAAAGGCCACCCGGCGATGGGGTGTGATGGCGGCGTTGAGCGACGTGCGCGGGGCCGTGAGCGGAAGCGCGGCGTGGCCGGTGCCGTGCGATCGCACCCGCCGGACGTCGAGCACGGCCCGCCCCGTCTTCCACGCCAGCTTGGTCAGCCCCACCGGGCGGGTGACGCGGGTCCCGAGGGCCCGGGCCACCAGGGCGAGCTCCGAGGGCAGGCCCGGCCGGGGCGCCGCGCCGGGCGCCGGCCGGGGCGCGGCGCCGTCGGGCGGCCTGGTCGACGCGCCGGGCGCCGCAGCGTCGGCCGAGGGCGGCGGGGACAGCGACGCCGCCGGGTCGAGATCGAAAAGCTGTCCGAGGAGCTCCGCCCCCGAGACGCCGTCGATGGTGGAGTGGTGGATCTTGGTGACGAGCGCGATGTGGGCGTCCCGCAGGCCTTCGACGATGTACATCTCCCACAGCGGCTTGGTCCGGTCGAGCTGGCGGCTGCACACGTCGCCCACGAACTGGGCCAGCTCCTCGACGCCGCCGGGCGCGGGCAGCGCGCCCCGCCGGATGTGGTAGTCGAGGTCGAAGTGGGGGTCGTCCACCCAGTAGGGATGGCCGAGCCGGAACGGCACCTCCACCAGCCGCCGCCGGAAGATCGGGGCCCGGGTCAGGCGGGAGCTGACCAGGTCCCGCAGCTTGTCGAAGGAGTACCCACCGGGAACGGTCGAGGGGTCGAAGATCGCCGCCATCGACACGTGCATGTGCAGGCTCGGTGTCTCCAGGTACAGGAAGGTCGCGTCCAGCCCGGTGAGTTGTTCCATGGTCGCCTCGTCCTCGGTCGTGGGCCCCCCCGGTCCCCGACGTGTGCGACCCCCCGACGTCTCGACGACGTCCGCCCAGCCGGCGTGCACCATCTTCGCGCCCTGAGGGAGGATGGTGCCATGGCGTGGTCGTGGGTGTACCTGGGCGTGAGCGTCGTGGGGGCGCTGCTGGTCCTGAACGCCTTCCGGCCCCTGCGCCACCAGCTCCTGGTCGTGCCGAGCTTCTTCGCCGGTTGGTACACGGGGGAGATGCCCGTGTGGCACATCGTGTGGCAGGTCGCCGCCACGGTGGCCTTCGCCCTCGAGGGTGCGCTCGATGCGTGGCCGGGGTGGGTGGCCCTGGGGATCAACGCCGCGGCGTGGACGGGCCTGGCGGTCCACGCCCGGGTGTCGCTCGGCGCCCGCGACGTCTTCAGCCGGGCCGAGGAGGAGCTGGCCCTCCCGGTGGCCGACCTGGGGGAGCTGCCCCGGCACGGGGGACAGACCATGTGGCGCTTCCCCCGACTCGCCTACCCCCTGCCCCGCCCGGCCCGCTCGGTCCAGGTCGTCCGCAACATCGACTATGTCGGCGACGGCCTGCGTGCCCACCGGCTCGACGTCATCCGCCGCCGCGCCGCCCCGCCCACGAAGGCCCCGGTCCTCGTCTACATCCACGGTGGGGCGTGGGTGATCGGCGACAAGCGCGAGCAGGGGCTCCCGATGCTGCACGAGCTGGCCCGGCGGGGCTGGGTCACGGTCACCGTCAACTACCGGCTGAGCCCCCGGGCCACGTGGCCGGACCACATCGTGGACTGCAAGCGGGCCCTGGTGTGGGTGCGCGAGCACATTGCCGAGTACGGCGGCGACCCGGGCTTCGTGGCGGTGTCGGGCGGGTCGGCCGGCGGCCACCTGGCGGCGCTGGCCGCGCTCACGCCCGGGGATCCGGCCTTCCAGCCGGGGTTCGAGGACCGCGACACGTCGGTGGACGCCTGCGTCCCGTTCTACGGCGTGTACGACATGACGGCGGGCCGTGGGACCTCCTCCTACGACGCCGGCCTGCTCGCCCTGCTCGAGCGACGTGTCTTCAAGCGACAGCTCGTCGACGACCCGGAGGTGTTCGAGGCCGCGTCGCCGCTGTGCCGGGTGCGCACCGAGGCACCGCCGTTCTTCGTCATCCACGGCGCCAACGACACCCTGGTGCCGGTGGGGGACGCCCGCGCCTTCGTCCAGGCCCTGCGGGAGGTGTCGCGGAGCCCCGTGCTGTACGCCGAGCTCCCCTACACCCAGCACGCCTTCGACGTGCTCCCGTCGGTGCGCACGGCCCACGCCGTGGCGGCCGTGGTGCGCTTCCTCGAGGGTGTCCGCCGGCGCGGGGCGGCCGAGCACCCGACAGCCCGTCCGGCCTGACGGCCCGAGGGCCTGACGGACCGAGGGCCTGACGGACCGAACGTCCCTTCTCGCTGGTCAGGGGCCTAGATGGGTTGGGGGTACGGGGTCAGATACCCCACCATCGGGCGATTCCTACCCCACGACCGAGGATTCAGGGCGCAGGGGGGCTCTGTGGGCCAGGGGTCTGCTCCAATCGGCGGGCTCGAATCCGCGCCTGGAACCGCTCGTCGCGCCATCCCCGGACGTCGCACCAGGTGCCGAAGATCACTCCTGCGCCGATCACGCATCCCAGGACGATCTTCGCCACCATCGTTGCAAGATCGTAGACCCCGTCCCCGTCGCCGGCCCAGCCGCTTCCTTACCCCCCGGTACTCGACGGGGGCTTCGGCGCGCCCACGCTTCGGTGAGGGGCGGTGGCGGTCGGGCCCGACACCCCGATACCCCGGGTACTCCCCGGTAATATTGCACCTGTAGGGCAAGTACCCGCAGGTAGTAGCGTTTCGCCGACCGATTGGCCGTTCCCACACAGGGGCGGCATCTGACGTAGCATTACTAGAACGCGTTCCCGCCGACGCGGGGCGGCAGGGCGGTCCGAGGCTCGTAGCGGCGATGCCACCTGTGGTGCCGAGGGCCGACCAGTACGACATGGCATGCTTGGTGCGCCTCGGGGACGAGCGCACCCCGGAGAACGTGGACACGGAGGGGGGCGTGGTGGACGCGAGGGGAGAGGGATTCCTGGTGCGGACGCGCCGGAGTCCGGGCCGATGCGGGGTCATTCCACGCGCAGCGTTGATGGTCGCGCTGTGCGTCAGCGGAGTGGGTCTGGCCGCCTGTTCGTCCAAGGCCAGTAGCACCTCCTCGACGACCGCCTCGGGGCCGACCACGCCCGTGTCGACGACCCCCGTGTCGGGCAGCTCGGGACCCTCGCCCGGGGTCACGGCCGACTCGGTGACGGTGGGCCAGGTCGACGACCTGTCCTCGCCCATCCCGGGCCTGTTCAAAGGGGCCGAGGACGGCACCCAGGCGTACTTCGCCTACATCAACAGCAAAGGCGGCGTGAACGGCCGCAAGATCCACCTCAACGGCCAGGACAGCGCCTTCGAACCCGGGCAGGTGGCCACGGAGACGGCGGCGCAGATCAATCATGACTTCGCGCTGGTGGGTGGGTTCTCGCTGCTGGACTCGGCCGAGCAGCCCCTCATCGACCTGGCCCACATGCCCGACATCGGGTTCTCGCTCAGCCCGGGGCTGGCCACCGACCCCAATCTCTACAGCGCGCAGCCCAACCCCATCGACAACTACCCGTTGGGCTTCTTCAAGTACTTCGCCAAGAAGTACCCAAAGGCGGTGAAGAAGGTCGGCATCATCTGGGAGGACGCCACCGCCTCCACCAAGGCGGCCGAGAACGCGGTCGAGGCGGCCATGAAGGCGTCGGGCTGGACCGTCGTCTACGACCACGGCGTGGGGCCCTTCTACACCGACTTCCTGCCCGACATCATCTCGATGCGCAACAAGGGGGTGAAGCTCTTCTTCTCCACCGAGCTACCCGACAACTACGCCGCCAACGTGGCCAAGCAGTTCCAGCAGCAGAACTTCAAACCCATCAACGTCGAAGGGGCCGCCTACTCCGACCAGCTGCTCAAGCTGGCCGGGAGCAGTGCCAACAACATGTACATCGAGCAGGGGTACGCGCTGTATGTGGGCGCGGACGCCAAGACGATACCGGCAGTGGCTCTGTTCAATAAGTGGATGAGGAAGGTGGACTCCGCCCCCAACTTCGAGATCGAGGCGGTGTACGGCTGGACCTCGGCCGAGCTCTTCGTCCAGGCCCTCCAGCAGGCGGGCAACCCGCCCACCCGGGCTGGTCTGGTGGAGGCCCTCAACAAGATCACCTTCTTCGACGGCGGCGCTCTGGTGCCGCCCAGCAACCCCGCCGCCGCCATCGACTCGGGGTGCTTCCTGCTGGCCCAGGTCCAGAACGGGGCCATCAAGCGGGTCGCACCCTCGCCGACGCTGGGCTTCTACTGCGACAACGCCGCCGGCTACCTGAAGGAGCCCGGCTACGCCCCCACCGTGCGGCCGTCGTCGTAAGCTTTAGGGCTGGTAGGGGGAGATGACCGAGGGCCGGTTCCCCGGCGCCGAGGGCGACCGATCACACGGGGGCGGTGCGCGATGACGGAGTTCTTCAGCCTCCTCGTGGCTGGCATCGTCTCGGGCGCCATCTACGCCGTGAGCGCCAGTGGGCTCGTGGTCACCTACAACACCACGGGCATCTTCAACTTCGCCCATGGCGCCATGGGCATGCTGCTGGCCTACGTGTTCTGGCAGTTCTGGCAGGGCTGGGGCTGGAACATGTGGGTGTCGCTGGCCATCGTGCTGCTGGTCGTCGCCCCGCTGCTCGGTGCCGTGGTGGAGCGGGTGGTCATGCGCCCCCTGTACGGCGCGTCGCTCAGTATCCGCCTGGCCGTGACGCTCGGCCTCCTGCTCGTGCTGGTGGCCGTGGCCAACATCATCTGGAACCCGGCCAGCGCCGAGTACAACACGCCCAGCCTCCTGAACAGCGGCGGCGTCACCGTGGCCGGCATCAACGTGTCGCCCGACGACCTCATCACCGTCGGGGTGGCGGTGGCCGTGGCCCTGTTCCTGCGCCTGTTCTTCAAGCGCACCCGCACCGGGGTCGCCATGCGGGCCGTGGTGGACGACCCCTCGCTGGCCCAGCTGGCCGGCGCCCCGTCGGGGCGAATCTCGTCCTACGCCTGGATGATCGGCGTCATGTTCGCCGGGCTCGGCGGCATCCTGCTGGTGCAGAGCGGCACCGGCATGAGCATCACTACCCTGACCGTGCTCGTCATCTACGGCTACGCCGCCGCCGTCGTGGGTCGTCTGCACAGCCTGCCCTTCACCTTCCTCGGCGCCATGGTCCTCGGCATCGCCAACTCCATGTCCATCGGCTACGCCCCGAACGGGGTGCGCAACGACCTGAACGAGGCGCTCCCCATGATCATGCTGTTCCTGGCGCTGCTGTTCATCCCCGAGGTCCGCCTCACGATCGGCCGGGTGGCGCGCGTCCGGCCTCCGCGGGTGGCCGGAGCCCGCACCACGCTGGTGGGGGCCGTGATCATCGTGGGCCTGGCCGTGGTGCTGAGCTCGGTGCTGACCGGCAACAACCTCTTCACCCTGGGCAACGGGCTGTGCCTGTCGATCCTGGCGCTGAGCCTGGTGCCCCTGTCGGGCTACGCCGGCCAGGTCTCGCTGTGCCAGTTCAGCTTCCTCGGGCTGGGGGCGGTCACCATGCACTGGGTCGACGGCGGGGGCTCGGTGCTCGGCCTGCTGGCGGCCATGGGGATGTGCGCGGCGGTGGGCGCCGTGCTGGCGCTGCCCGCCCTGCGCCTGCGCGGCCTGTACCTGGCCCTCGCCACGCTGGCATTCGCCGTGCTCATGGACCAGGTCTTCTTCACCTCGACGTCGATCATGGGCGTGGGGGGCTCGATCCCGGTGGGTCGTCCAGACATCTTCGGCATGCGCTTCACCACCGACCGGAGCTTCGACGTGCTCCTGGCCGTGGTGCTCGCCTTGTGCATCGCAGGCGTGGGCGCCCTGCGCCGGGGTCGATACGGCCGGCGCCTGGTGTCGATGAACGACTCCCCCGCGGGGTGCAGCACGGTGGGGCTCAGCCTCACCCTCACCAAACTGTCGGTCTTCGCCTTCTCGGCCGCCCTGGCCGGCCTGGCCGGTGCCCTCTACGGCGGGCTCAGCACCGAGGTGAGCGCGTCGTCGTTCGACTTCCTGTTGAGCATCGCCATCTTCGCCGGCCTCACCCTGACCGGGGTCAACCTGATGACCGGTGCGGTGCTCACGGGGCTGTTCCTGGCCATCGGGCCCGTGATCGGCGCCCACATCCAGTCGATCCCCGATTTCACCCAGCTCGGCATCGGCGTCGGCGTGGTGACCATCGGCCGCAACCCGAACGGCATCGGCCGCCTCTACGACGAGGTGGGTGAGCGGTGGGGCGCCCGCCGCCAGCGCGGGGGCGCGCCGGCCGACCAGCTCGCCCCGGCCCCGGTGGTAGCGATGGGGACGATGGAGGCGGAGGTGCGGTCGGTTGGTTGAGCTCACCGTCGAGGAGGTCGCCGTCCGCTTCGGCGGGGTCCAGGCGCTCCAGAGCGTCAACCTCACCGTCCACCCCGGGGCCGTGAACGGCCTCATCGGGCCCAACGGGGCGGGGAAGACGACGCTGTTCAACGTGATCACCGGGCTCCAGCCGCCCACACGGGGGTCGGTGCGGCTGGGGGACGCCGACATCACGCGTATCGCTCCCCACCGGCGGGCCCGCATGGGCATCGCCCGCACCTTCCAGCGCCTCGAGCTGTTCGGCACCCTCACCGCCCGCGAGAACGTGCAGATGGCGACCGAGACGCGGCGCCACAAGCCGACCGGGGTCAGCTCGATCACCGAGGCCGACATCCTCCTCGAGCACGTGGGTCTGTCGGCCGTGGCCGACGAGCCCGGCGACCTGCTGCCCACCGGGCTGGCCCGACTGCTCGAGCTGGCCCGCGCCCTCGCCACCGGGCCGTCGGTGCTGCTGCTCGACGAGCCGAGCTCGGGCCTCAACCACGAGGAGACCGACGCCCTCGGACGGGTCCTCACCGATCTGGCCGCCCGGGGCATGGCCGTGCTGCTGGTGGAGCACGACATGAGCCTCGTTATGAGCATCTGCGACCACGTGACGGTGCTCGACTACGGCGCCGTCATCGCCCACGGCGACCCCGCCACGGTGCAGGCCGACCCCGCCGTGCAGGCCGCGTACCTCGGCGCCGAGGAGGGGAGTGCGGCACCGGCACCGGGATCGGCGGCGCGTCCGCGCCCGGTGCTCCTTCCGGTCGAGCCGGGCGTCGGCGCCATGGTGCCCTTCCCCGGCGGCGCCATCGTGGCCGAGGCGGCCCCGCCCATGCTGGCCCTGGCCGACGTGCGCGCCGCCTACGGCCGGATCGAGGTGGTCCACGGCGTGTCGCTGGAGGTGCCCGAGGGATCGGTGTTCGCCCTGCTCGGTCCGAACGGGGCGGGCAAGTCCACGTTGCTCAAGGTGGCGAGCGGCGCGCTCGTGCCCACGGCCGGCACCGTCGCCTTCGGCGGCGTGGACATCCGCGGCACGGCACCGGACCGCCTCGCCCGCCGGGGCCTGTGCGCCGTGCCCGAAGGCCGTGCCATCTTCCCCAACCTGACGGTGGCCGAGAACATCCTCATGTACAGCTACCGCGGCCGGAGCACCAAAGTCGCCGATCTGGAGGAGCAGAGCTACGCCCGCTTTCCCGTGCTGGGGGAGCGGCGCAAGCAGCTGGCGGGTCGGCTGTCGGGCGGCGAGCAGCAGATGTTGGCCCTGGCCCGGGCTCTGTTCACCAATCCCCGCGTGCTCCTGCTGGACGAGATCTCCATGGGTCTCGCCCCCCTGGTGGTGGCCGAGCTCTACGAGCTGGTGGCCCAGACCGTGGCGCAGGAGGGCATCACCATCCTGCTGGTGGAGCAGTTCGCCCAGACCGCCCTGGCCATCGCCGACCAGGCGGCGGTCATGGTCAACGGCCTCATCGTCCTGTCGGGATCGCCCGCCGACGTGGCCGACCAACTCCTGAGCGCGTACATGGGCGAGGTCGGCTGACGGTCGCAGGGCCGGCTCACGCCGTGGGGGCCAGGAGCTCCTCGCTGCGGTCCCACAGCCGCCTGGCCGCCTCGGTGTCCTGGGCGGCGCGCGACGGTGTGCGGGCGCGGCACTTCACGAAGTACTTGCCGGTGACGCCGGCCACGTCGGGCGACGCGGCCAGGTAGACCGATGTCTGCGCCCCCCGCTCGGGGCTCAGGATGAAGGGCTTGATCACCTTGAGCCCGAACGCCAGCACGCCCGAGGCGTCGCCGTCGCGGCCGTAGCCGGTGGCCACGGTGCCGGGGTGCAGGCAGTTGACGGTCACTCCCGTCCCCTCGAGCCGGCGGGCGAGCTCGGTGGTGAAGTAGATGTTGGCGAGCTTGGACCGCGAGTACACCTGCATGCCCCGGTAGGCGCGGGTGGACTGCAAGTCGTCGAAGTCGAGCCCGCCCCGCGCCCCTTTGTGCGCCGTGGAGGCCACGTTCACGATCCGTGCTGGGGCGCTGGCGGTGATGCGCTCGAGCAGCAGCTGCGTCAGCAGGAAGGGCCCGAGATGGTTGACCCCGAAGGTGGCCTCGAAGCCGTCCTCGGTCTCCCGCCGGTCGGTCAGGACCAGCCCGGCGTTGTTGACGAGCACGTCGATCCGGTCGCAGCGCTGCAGCAGGGCGGCCGCCCCGACCCGGATCGAGGCCGCGCTGGCCAGGTCGAAGACGACCACGCCCACGCGGTCGCTCCCCGATCGCGCCGCCACGGTGGCCACGGCGGCCTCGCCGCGCCCCTTGTCCCGGGCCGTGATCACGGTGTCGGCTCCGGCCCGGGCCAGGGCCACGGCCGTCGCCAGCCCGATGCCCGAGTTGCCGCCGGTGATCACGACGGTCTTGCCGGTCATGTCGGGAACGTCCACCTGCTCACCTCCGGGTCCGTGGGGCTGGATTCTGACATGCGGCCGGCCCCGCGGCCCGCGGCCCGGCCCCGGTGTGCCCGCCACGGTGTGCCGGCGCCTGTACGGTGGCGGGCCGTGCCGATGCCGACCGACGTCGGGGTGGTGGACTGCATGATCGGGTTCCCGAGCCCGAACCCCTCCCGACGGTTCGAATTCCTTCAGGGCCAGCTGCGCGACGAGGCCGGCGCCTCGCCCGGGTCGCCCATCGCCTACATGTTCAAGGGCGACCCCAACCAGCTGGACGAGGGGGACGATCCCGTGGCCGTCACGGTGCGGGAGATGGACCGCTTCGGGGTGGACATCGGCCTCGTGGGACTGGCCGGCTCGGTGGTGGACCGGGCCCTGGCCGAGCACCCCGAACGCTTCAAGGCCAACCTCGAGGCCGTCGACCCCAACCGCATCACCGACGCCGTGCGACGGATCCGTCAGGCCCACACCGAGCGGGGCATCAAGGCAGTGACGACCTTTCCGGCCGGCTGCGATCCTCAGGTCCCGGTCAGCGACCGCCGCTACTACCCGATCTACCAGACTTGCATCGACCTCGATCTGCCCATCGTGGTCAACGCCGGCATCGCCGGGCCGCGTGTGCCGTCCGCCTGCCAGGACGTCATGCACTTCGACCAGGTCTGCTACGACTTTCCCGAGCTGCGCATCGTCATGCGTCACGGGGCCGAGCCGTGGGAGGAGCTGGCCGTCAAGCTGATGCTCAAGTGGCCCGGTCTCCACTACATGACGAGCGCCTTCGCCCCCAAGTACTACCCGAAGGCCATCATCGACTACGCCAACACCCGGGGTGCGGACAAGGTGCTGTACGCCGGGTACTTCCCCATGGGGCTCACGCTGGAGCGCATCTTCTCCGAGCTCCCCCACGTGCCGCTGCGCGACCACGTGTGGCCCAGGTTCCTCCGCCACAACGCCGTCCGGGTGTTCAAGCTCGACGACTGACGGCCGCGCCCCGGGCTCCACGTCACCGTGTCGGACCGGCGTCTCAGGGCCGGTGGTCGGCCACGCCCCGGAAGTAGTTCCCCGGACGCGATTCCCAGCGCTCGAGGTGCAGCGGGCCCGGAGCGTCGTCGCGTCCGAGGAGCCAGGCGAGCAGCCGGCGCCGTTCGGCGGGGTCGGGCAGCCGGTCGGGCATGGCGGCCAGGGCGAGGGGGAGCTCGCGGCGCACGTACTCCTCGGGCCAGTCGGCAGCGCCGTAGCCGGTGCCGAGGTCGACGACGTGGATCTCGACCTCGCGCCAGCGGAACCAGGGCATCGACCGGCACGGCCACGGCCGGCCGCGTGCCAGCCCGTGGCCGGCCCAGGCGTTCGGGGTCATGTCGGCCCAGGTCTCCTCGAGGTCGGCCGTGGTCGAACGCACGTCCTCCACCAGCTGGGCGGCGGGCCGGTGTGCACCGGCCTCGATGGCGGCGGCCCGCTCCTCGCTGCCCCCGGCGTACTGCTCGACCGCATCGCCCGCCATGGCGGCGCGCAGCATGCGGGTGTGGGACGCGGCGTTGCGGGCCAGGTGGGTGAGGACGTGGCCGACGGTCCAGCCCTCGAGCCGGCTGGGCCGGCGCACCACGGTGTCGTCCATGGCGCCGACGACGTCGAGAAGGTTGCGGTGCGACGCCCGGCACCCCGTCACGGCCTCCACGTCACCGACATCAGCGGTGTCGGCGCCCCCCGCGGCCGGGTCCGACCGGCCCGCCGAGGGCGCGCCGCCCCCCGCACCGTCCTCCCTCACGCGCCCGGCTCCTCCAGTTCGACCGTGACCCCGGCCGGGCCCTGGCGGGTGACCAGATCGGCCACGCCGCCCGCCTGGCGCACGTCGTCCTCGGCCAGGGCGAGCAGGGCGAGGCGCCCGGGCTCGTCCACCACCACTAACCGGGCCACGGCGGCCCGCATCGACACCTTGGCCGTCGTCTTCGCCTTGCGGATCTCACCCAGGACACCGGCGGCCATCTCCAGCACGGCGGCATCGGCGTCGAGGGCGGCGGGCGGCACCTCGGGGGTCCGGGGCCACGGCGAACGGTGCACCGACCCGGCGTGCCACCACGACCACACCTCCTCGGTCACGAAGGGGAGGAAGGGGGCGAGCAGCCGCAGCAGCACCGACAGGGCCAGGGCGAGGGTGGCGCGTGCCGACGCCGGCCCGGGGGCGGTGGGGTCCTCGTAGGCGCGTGCCTTGACGAGCTCGACATAGTCGTCGCAGAACGACCAGAAGAAGGACTCGGTGCGCTCGAGGGCGCGGGCGTAGTCGTAGGCGTCGAAGGCGGCGGTGGCGTCGTCGACGACGTCGGCCAGGCACCGGAGCAGGGCCAGGTCGAGCGGCGCCTGCACGGCGTCGGGTCCGGGGGGCCCGGACTCGCCGATGCGCGTCAGGGCGAAGCGCGAAGCGTTCAGGACCTTGATGGCGAGGCGCCGGCCCACCTTCATCTGGCCCTCGTCCACGGCCGTGTCCACGCCCGGGCGCCCGCTGGCGGCCCAGTAGCGCAGGCTGTCGGCGCCGTGCGCCTCGACGAGGGGCAGCGGCGTGACCACGTTGCCCCGCGACTTCGACATCTTCTTGCGCTCGGGGTCGAGCACCCACCCCGACACGGCGGCGTCGCTCCACGGCAGGCACCCGTGCTCGAGCTCGGCCCGCACCATGGTGGTGAAGAGCCACGTGCGGATGATCTCGTGGGCCTGGGGTCGCAGGTCCATGGGGAAGACGCGGGAGAACAGGTCGGGGTCGTCCTCCCAGCCCCCGGCGATCTGGGGTGTGAGCGAGGACGTGGCCCACGTGTCCATGACGTCGGGATCGCCCACGAACCCACCCGGCTGGCCCCGCTGCGCTTCGGTGTAACCCTCGGGCACGTCGCTCGAGGGGTCGACGGGCAGGGCGGTCTCGGGGGCGAGGACGGGGCGGTCGTAGTCGACCGTGCCGTCCCCCGCCACCGGGTACCACACGGGGAAGGGGACGCCGAAGAAGCGCTGGCGGCTGATGTTCCAGTCGCCGTTCAGGCCCTCGACCCAGGCCTCGTAGCGGTGCACCATGTACGGCGGGTGCCAGCGCAGCTCCCGGCCCCGCGCCAGGAGGCGGTCGCGCAGGGCCAGGGTGTGCACGTACCACTGGCGGCTCGACACGATCTCGAGGGGGCGCTCGCCGCGCTCGTAGAACTTGACCGGGTGGGTGATGGCGCGGGGCTCGCCCACGAGGGCGCCCTCCTCGGCCAGCAGCTCCACGATGCGCCGCCGCGCCTGGGCCACGCTGCGGCCCTCGAGCTCGCCGTAGGCGCGTGTCGCCGCGGCGGGGTCCTCGGAAGGCCATCCGTCGGATCCCCACTGCACCGGGCGCAGCCGGCCGTCGCGACCCACCACGGTGCGGGTGGGGAGGCTGAGCTCGCGCCACCACGTCACGTCGGTGGAGTCCCCGAAGGTGCAGATCATGGCGATGCCCGACCCCTTGTCGGGCTCGGCCAGCTCGTGGGCGAGCACCGGCACGCGCACCTCGAACAGCGGCGTCACGACCTCGTGCCCGAACAGGGGGCGGTAGCGGGCATCGTCGGGGTGGGCCACCAGGGCCACGCACGCCGCCAGCAGCTCGGGGCGCGTGGTCTCGATCTCGACCGCCGCCCCCTCGCCGGCGGACGCGAAGCGCAGCCGGTGGTACGAGCCGGTCAGCTCGCGGTCTTCCATCTCGGCTTGGGACACCGCCGTCTGGAAGTCCACGTCCCACTGCGTCGGTGCCTCGGCCGAGTAGGCGTGTCCGGCCGACAGCATCCGCAGGAAGGCCCGCTGCGACACCCGCCGGGCGGTGGTGTCGATGGTGGCGTAGGTCCGGCCCCAGTCCACCGAAAGACCGAGCGTCCGCCACAGGTGCTCGAACGCCTTTTCGTCCTCGGCCACCAGCCGGTCGCACAGCTCGACGAAGTTGGGTCGCGAAATGGCCACCGGGTCCCGCCCGGGGGTCTCGGGCGGCACGAAACCCGGGTCGTAGCGCAGTCCCGGGTCGCAGCGCACCCCGTAGTAGTTCTGCACCCGCCGTTCGGTGGGCAGGCCGTTGTCGTCCCACCCCATGGGATAGAAGACCTCGGCGCCGCACATGCGACGGTACCGGGCCACGGTGTCGGTGTGGGTGTACGAGAAGATGTGCCCCATGTGCAGCGACCCCGACACCGTGGGGGGCGGGGTGTCGATGGCGAACACCGCGGCGCGCGGCGCGCTGCGGTCGAAGCGGTAGGTCCCGTCCTCCTCCCACCGGGCCGACCACTTGGCCTCGAGGCCCTCGATCGACGGCCGCTCGGGTACGGTCGGTGGCCTCGGCGGCTCGAGCCCGGGGGGGCGCGCCCTGGTCGTCACGGTGCCGTCCACGGTGCGGTTACCGTACTCCGGGTGATGCGCCTCCACGACACGGCGACGGGCTCGGTGCGGCCCCTCGAGCTGCGTGACCCGGGGCAGGTGTCGATGTACGTGTGCGGCCCGACCGTCTACGACGTGCCCCACCTCGGCCACGGCCGCTACGCCCTCGTCTTCGACGTGCTCCGTCGGTACCTCGAGTTCTCCGGGCTCGAGGTCCGCTACGTGTCGAACATCACGGACATCGACGACCACATCATCACCCGGGCCGCCGAGGAGGACAGGACCGAGCCCGAGGTGGCGACGGAGTTCGAGGGGGTGTGGTGGGAGGCCATGGACGCCCTGGGGGTGAAGCGTCCCACCGTCGTGCCGCACGCCACGGCCTACGTCGAGGGCATGGTGAGACTGGTCGGGGAGCTGGTGGACCGGTCCGTCGCCTATGAAACCGCCGAGGGCGTGTACCTGTCGGTGGACCAGGTCGAAGGCTACGGCCTCCTCGCCCGCCAGAGCCTCGAGTCGCTGCGGGCCGGGGCCCGGGTGGAGCTCGGCGACCACAAGCGCTCCCCCCTCGACTTCGCCCTGTGGAAGCGGGCCAAGCCGGGCGAGCCCACCTGGCCGTCCCCCTGGGGCCCGGGTCGGCCGGGGTGGCACACCGAGTGCGTGGTCATGTCGCTCGACCTGCTGGGCGAGGACTTCGACCTCCACGGGGGCGGCATGGACCTCGCCTTCCCCCACCACGAGAACGAGCGGGCCCAGGCGGTGGGGCTCGGACGGCGCTTCGCCCACCACTGGGTCCACAACGGCTGGGTCATGGTCGAGGGCGAGAAGATGTCGAAGTCGCTCGGGAACTTCACCTCCCTCACCGACCTGCTGGCGAGCGCCGATGCCCGGGCCTACCGGCTCCTCGTACTGCAGGCCCACTACCGGTCGCCCATCGAGGTCACCCGGGCCACCGTGGACCAGGCCCAGAGCGCCCTGGCCCGACTGGACGACCTGGCCCGGCGCTTCGCCCTGGCGCCCGGGCTGGCCGAGGTGCAGGCCGCCGACGCCGCCGGTGCCGGCGCCGACCCGGCCGCCGTGGCGGCGTTCGCCGAGCGCATGGACGACGACCTCGACACGCCCGGCGCCCTGGCGGCTCTGTTCGAGATGGTCCGCCAAGCCCACTCGGCCGCCGACGCCGGGCGCTCGGCGGAGGGCCACCGGCTGGCCACCACGGTGGCCGTGCTGTGCGGCGGGCTCGGCCTGCGCCTGGGGGGCGTGGCCGAGGGACCCGACGAGGCCACCGCGGCCGTGGCGGCGGAGCGCGACGCGACGCGGCGGGCCCGCGACTACGAACGCGCCGACGCCATCCGCGCCGAGCTCGAGGCGCGGGGCTGGGTCGTCGAGGACGGACCCGAGGGCACCCGGCTGCACCGCCGTCCCGGCTCCTGAACCGCCCCGGTGGCCCGGCCCTGGTGAACCGCCGGGCCGACGGTCGCCGCTGCTATTTTTTCCCGCCGAGGGACGCAGGACAGCAGAGGGGAGACCGAGGTGCCGTCGGGAACGGTCAAGTGGTTCAACGCCGAAAAGGGGTACGGCTTCATCGCGCAGGCGGACGGAGAGGACGTCTTCGTCCACCACTCCGCCATCCAGATGAACGGCTACCGGAGCCTCGAGGAGGGCCAGCCGGTGGAGTTCGAGCTGAAGGAGGGTCCCAAGGGCCTGCAGGCCGTCGAGGTGCGGCCCGCCACCGCCTGACAGCCGCCGCACCCGGTCCGCCCGGGCGGACCACCCATCGTCACCAGGGGCTGAGCGGGGCGCGCCCCGGCGCGCCAGGGCGCGCCCTCGATGCGGTGTCCCGGTCCTGGCCGGCGGCCACCCCTGCCGTTCCGACCGGCTGACCCTCCCACGGTCGACCGTGCCCCGCCGGTCCGGTCGACCCCCCCGGTGGAGCAATTCCCGCCGCTGGTGGTTGTCGAACCGTCGGCCATAGGTTACCGTTGAGTAACAACGGCTAGGGGGTGGCGCCGCCCGCTCGACGGGGAGACCCGGTGACGGGTGGTCGGGGCCATGGGGACGGGGACCCTCCGGGGCCCGGATCCGGTCAGACGAAGGGATGGGACATGTCCGAGTTCTCGCTCGAGCTCAGCGAAGACCAGCTCCAGATCCAGAAGTGGGTGCACGACTTCGCCGACCAGGTGATCCGCCCCGCCGCCCACGAATGGGACGAACGCGAAGAGACCCCGTGGCCCATCATCGAGGAGGCGGCCCGCATCGGGCTCTACTCGTTCGACTTCATGAGCCAGTGCTTCTTCGACCCGGCCGGGCTGCTGCTCCCCATCGCCAACGAGGAGCTGGCCTGGGGTGACGCCGGCATCGGGCTGGCCATCTTCGGCAGCGCCCTCGGTCTGGCCGGCATCGTGGCCAACGGCACGCCCGAGCAGCTGCTCGAGTGGGGCCCGCAGTGCTTCGGCACCCCCGACAAGATCCAGCTCGCCGCGTTCGCCGTGTCCGAGCCCGACGCCGGTTCCGACGTGAGCTCGCTGCGCACCCGCGCCGTCTACGACGAGGCGAAGGACGAGTGGTTGATCAACGGGACCAAGACGTGGATCACGAACGGCGGCATTGCCGACGTGCACGTTGTGGTGGCGACCATCGACCCGGCGCTCGGTTCGCGCGGCCAGGCCAGCTTCGTCGTCCCCCCGGGCACCCCCGGGCTCTCGGCCGGGCAGAAGTTCAAGAAGATGGGCATCCGGGCGTCGCACACCGGCGAGGTCATCCTCGACGACGTGCGCGTGCCCGGCCACTGCCTCCTCGGCGGCAAGGACAAGCTCGAGGAGAAGCTGGCCCGGGCCCGCGAGGGCAAGCGGTCCAATTCGCAGGCCGCTATGGCCACGTTCGAGGCGTCGCGCCCGTCGGTGGGCGCGCAGGCCCTCGGCATCGCCCGGGCCGCCTACGAGTACGCCCTCGACTACGCCAAGGAGCGCAAGGCCTTCGGCCGCCTCATCATCGAGAACCAGGGGATCGCCTTCAAGCTGGCCGACATGAAGATGCGGGTCGACGCCTCCCGGCTCCTCGTGTGGCGCGCCGCCTGGATGGGGCGCACCGGCAAGACCTTCGAGGCGGGCGAGGGCTCGATGTCGAAGCTCTACGCCGGCGAGACGGCGGTGTGGGTGACCGAGCAGGCCATCCAGATCATGGGCGGCTACGGCTACATCCGCGACTACCCGGTGGAACGCTGGCACCGCGACTCCAAGATCTACACCATCTTCGAGGGCACCTCGGAGATCCAGCGCCTCATCATCGCCCGGGCCATCTCCGGCATCCACATCAGGTAACCCCGGTGCCCACCGGGCACCGGGGCGCCCGGTGGCGCGTCAGGACCGGGCGCGGGCGACTCGCTCCAGGAGCAGCTCGCGCTCGCGGGCGTTGCGGGCCATCGACGCCGCCCGCTCGAACTCGGCGCCCGCTTCCTCGCGCCGGCTCAGGCGCTCGAGCAGATCTCCGCGGACGCTCGGCAGCAAGTGGTAGCCGGTGAGGGCGGGATCGTCCACGAGCTCGTCCACCAGCGCCAGGCCCGCCGCCGGGCCCTCCGACATGGAGACGGCGACGGCCCGGTTGAGCGCCACCACGGGGGACGGCATGAGTGTCATCAGCCGGTCGTACAACGCCGCGATCGTGGCCCAGTCGGTGTCCTCGTAGCGGACGGGTCGCGCGTGACAAGCGGCGATGGCGGCCTGGACCGAGTAGGGGCCGTCGCCGGCGCGCTCGAGGGCCTCGAGGCCGCGGCGGATGAGCATCCGGTTCCATCGGGAGCGGTTCTGGTCGGCCAACAGCACCGGCTCGCCGTCGGGCCCGGTGCGGGCCGGCGTGCGGGAGGCCTGGAACTCGAGCAGCGCCACCAGGCCGTGGACCTCGGGCTCGGCCGGCACGAGGCCGGCGAGGACGCGGGCCAGGCGGAGGGCGTCCTCGCACAGCGCCGGGCGCACCAGGTCGTCGCCGGCGGTGGCGGCGTAGCCCTCGTTGAAGACGAGGTAGACGACCTCGAGGACCGACGCCAGGCGGGCGGCCCGGTCGGTGCCGACCGGCACCTCGAAGGGGACCCCGGCCGTGGCGAGCGACCGCTTGGCACGGACGATGCGCTGGGCCACCGTCGGCTCGGACGTCAGAAAGGCGCGGGCGATCTCCTCGGTGGTGAGCCCGCCCAGCAGCCGCAGCGTCAGCGCGATCCGGGCCTCGCGCGCCAGCACGGGGTGGCAGGCGGTGAAGATCAGCCGCAACAGGTTTTTTTTCGTCGGTCGGCTCGGGCGGCGGCTCGTGGCGCAGTGCGCGCCCAACCTCGGCCAGCTTGCGGGCGTAGGTCTCCTTGCGGCGCACGAGATCGATGGCTCGGTGCCTGGCGGTGGCCATGAGCCAGGCGCCCGGATTGTCCGGGACGCCCGACTCCGGCCACACCTCGAGCGCGACGACGAGCGCGTCCTGGGCGAGCTCCTCGGCGATGCCCACGTCCTGCACGATGCGGGCCACGCCGGCGATGATGCGCGCCGACTCGATCCGGAACACCGCCGCGGCGGCCTCGGACGCGCTCGATGCCGGCACCACCGTCCATCACAGCAGCAGCCCGGGGGCCGGGCAAGACGTGTGCCGGGTCAGCCGTCGGCGATCTGGCGCAGCTCGGCGGTGACGGTCCAGTGCTCCTCGTGGACCTGCAGGAACCGCCGGGTCCACTCCATGGCCTCGGCCTTGTCCTTGGCCTGGAGGATGGCGTAGCCGCCGACGACCTCCTTGCTCTCGGTGAACGGCCCGTCGGTGTAGCTGATCTTGCCGCCCGACCACGTGAGCCGGGTCCCCTCGGACGACGGGGTGAGCCCGGCCGTGTCCAGCATGACCCCGGCCTTGGTGATCTCCTCGAACAGGGCGCCCATGCGCTCCTGGAGCTCCGGGCTCGGACCCCCGGCGGGGGCGTTGCGCTCGTCGATGAGGATCATGGAAAGAAAGCGCGGCATGGTGTCTCCTCGGTCCTGAGGGCGGGCCTCTCCCGACCTCTCACCTGTGCGTCGAACGGGACGGGGCCGGATCGACAGCGTCACCGGAATTCTTCCCGGGAATCGTGCCGGCGGCCACTGCAACGGCCCCGGCCCTTCGGGGAGGTCGTGGTGTCCCGCCCGCGCACGGCGGTCTGGAAGGATCCCCCCGTGCACCACGACCCCGCCCCCCATCTCCTGTTCCTGTGCACCGGCAACGCGGTCCGATCGGTCATGGCCGGCGCCATGCTGCAGGCCCACCCTGCCCCGGGCGGAGCGGAGCTGTTCGTCACCACCGCCGGCACCCACGTCATCGAGCACCAGCCGATGGGCATCCGCACGCGCGACGCGCTCCGGGCCGTGGGGCTGGACCCGCCGGTGCACCGCAGCCGACAGCTCACGGAGTCCGACGTGCGCGCCGCCCACCTCGTGGTGGCCATGGCGGCCGAGCACGTGTCGTACGTGCGGCGCCGCCACCCCGAGGGCGCGGACCGGACGGCGACGGTGCGCTATCTGGTCGGCCGGCTCCGGGCGGGTCCCGAGCCGCTCGAGCAGCGGGTGGCCCAGCTCCACCTGGCCGGGGTCGATCCCGCCGGGCAGGGGGACGTCGTCGACCCGGCGGGGGGAGACGACGAGGACTACCTGGCCTGTGCCCGCGACCTGGTCGCCCTCATGGGCGCGCTCGTCCCTCTCCTGTGATCTAGACCTCGGCCGGCTCGCGCCGCAGCTCGGGGTGGTGCAGGCTCACGTCGGCGCACGCCTCGCACACCTCCTCGGGGATGAGGCCGGCCTGCATGAGCGCACCGAAGACCCGGCAGCCCAGGCACAGGCCGAACACCGACTCGAGCATGGCCGCCACGACCAGGAGGCCCACCACCACCCAGGCGGCGGTGAGGGCGCCGAAGCCGGCCCACAGCACCAGGGCGGTGGAGGAGAACAGCACCCCCATGGCCTGGGCGAAGCGCTTGGGCGGCCCGGCCACCGGTCGGGGGGTGGCGAGGCGGGGGGCCACCACCCGGGTGGCGAGCTGGCCCAGGGGGCTCAGGCTGGGACCGGTGAGGACCCGGGCCCAGAATCCGTAGGCGAGGGGGACGAGGAGCCAGGGCTGGTCCAGGGCCACCATCACCACGCACAGCACCACCACCCCGCCCGCCACGACGCGGGCCGCCACCTCGTTCACCGGGTTGGGGAAGCTGAACAGAGACCTGAGCCGTACCTGCATGGGATCACCTCGTGGGAGCCAGCGTCCTGTGCGCGGCCCCACCGAAAGCTTACCCGTCAGGTCAACTTTCGCCCCCGGGCCTCCGGGCGCCCGGGGCGGGGGAGGTCAGTCGTCGCGGTGCACCGACCGCAGCCCGGCCCAGGCCAGGTCGGCCAGGCGACGGGCCAGGCGCTCCGCCTCGGTTTCGTGGGGGTCGCCCAGGAAGGGCCGACGGGTGGCCAGGAAGTGACGGCTCGCCCCCTCGGCCATGCCCGCCACGGCGTAGGCCAGCAGGCGGCGGTGGTCCTCGTCGAGCCCGGCGTCGATGAGGACGTCGATGGCCTCGGCGATGCTGTCCTCCACGTGGCGCACGGCCCGCGACAGCTCGGGGTCGTTGGGCACGTCGCTGCCGAACAGCAGGTGGAAGGCGTCGGCGTGGGTGACCACCAGGTGGAAGTAGGCGGCGAAGCCTCCCTCGACCTGCTGGCGGGGGCCCTCGGCCGCGGCCACGGCCTTGCCGATGGCCTCGAGCATGGTGACCGCCACCGACTCGACGAGCTCCAGGTACAGGGCGCGCTTGGACACGAAGTGCTGGTAGAGCAGGGGCTTCGTCACGCCGGCGGCCTCGGCGATGTCGTCCATGGTCGTGGCGTTGAAGCCCCGCGCCGCGAACAGCGTCAGGGCGACGTCGAGCAGCTGGTGCCGGCGCCGGTCGGCCGGAAGGCGCTTGGCGGCGGTCCCGGGGCCGGAGGCAGGGCGGGTCGCCATGCTTTGCATGGTACGCCCCCGGGTCACCATCGGCCCCACCCGGCGGCTTCGAGGACACGCCCAAGGCGGGCGGGGAGGTCGGCCAGGGCGAAGTGCCGGCGGGCCACGAGGTGGTTGTGCTCGAGCAGGGCACGGCCCGGGGCGGCCAGGAAGGCGGCCACGGCCCGGGGGTCGTCGTGGGCGAACCACCGGAAGCCGAACGCCGCCAGCTCCGCCGCCACCGGGTACGGACCCACGGCCAGCGGCCGGCCGTGCACGGCGGACTCGACGGACGGGTTGCCGAATCCCTCCCAGGTGGAGGCGAGCACCACGAGGTCGCACGCCGCGTAGGCGTCGGCCACGGGCGTGACCGGCTCCGACGTGGCCGGCCCGTCGAGCCACCGGCAGCGCGCCCGGGCCCGGAGCCGCTCGAGCTCGGGGCCGAAGCCGTCCTCGGCCGGCCCGAGGAGCCAGAACGTGGCGTCGATCGCCTCGGCCAGGGCCACGGCGCCGGCCACGTTCTTGCGGGGGATGGCCCGCGTCGGCTGGACGACGAGCACCTCCCCCGGGGCGACACCGAGCGCCCGGCGGGTGGCGTCGCGCTCGCCCGGTGGTGCGTCGACGTCGAAGGTGTTGCGCACCACGGTGGCCGCCATGCCGTGGCGGGCGAGCTGGCCCCGGCTGAGCTCGTTCACGGTGACGTGGACCCAGGCGGGATCGTCGGGGGGTGGGGGGTGGTCGCGGTACCGGGGGCGCTGCCACGGCAGGTCGTGGTGGTGCAGCAGGGCGGGGCGGCCCCGCAGGACCTCGGCCACGACGGCCCAGGCCCCCGGGTTGAGCGGGAGCGAGCACAGGTTTTCGACCACGACCACGTCGGCGTCGTCGAGGGCGGCACGCACCTCGGCCGTCTGCGGCGGTTCGTGCGCCGCCATGGCCAGGCCGGGCACGACGTGGTCGACGGGTCCCTCCCCGGCCACGGTACGCACCGCGAATCCGAGCCGATCGAGCGCCCACGACCACTTGGCCGCCTCCACCGCCACACCGTCCGCGCCGCCCAGCCGGAACGACACGATGGCGACGGTGGGCCGGCTCACGGGCACGTCACGCTACCGGGCGCGCCGCCGGTGGCGGCCCGGCTGGTCGGTGGCGGGGGGCGGCGCTACCGTCGGCGCGGTGCCGGACGCGACCGCGGGGGACCAGGGAGTCACGGCCACGTCCACCGTGCGCTACGAGGTCGCCGACGGTGTGGCCCACGTGGTCATCGACCGGCCCGAGCGCCGCAACGCCTTGTCGTGGGAGGCCATGCGGGGCCTTCGCCGTGCCCTGGCCGTCGCCGCCCACGACGACGCCGTGCGGGTGGTGGTCCTGGCCGGTGCGGGCGACGAGGCCTTCTGCGCCGGGGCCGACCTCGGATCGATGCGGGGCGACGACGATCCCCACCACGGGATGCTGGCCGTGCACGAGGAGCGCGGCGTCCTGGCCGAGATCTTCGGGGCCCTGTGGGGGCTCGGCAAACCGACCGTGGCGCGCGTCCAGGGCTTCGCCCTGGCCGGCGGCTTCGGGCTGGCGCTGGCGTGCGACCTGGTGGTGGCGTCCGAGCGCGCCCGCTTCGGCGCCCCCGAGGTCAACGTCGGGCTGTGGCCGTACATGATCACCGTGCCCATGGTGCGGGCCATGGCCCCCAAGAAGGCGCTCGAGCTGATGCTCACGGGGCGGGTGGTGGGAGCGGCCGAGGCCGACCGTCTCGGGCTGGTGACCAAGGTGGTGCCCCACGGCGAGCTCGACACCGCCGTGGCGGAGCTGACGGGGACCCTGGCGGCCAAGTCGCCGGCCGTGATGAAGCTCGGCCGGGATGCGTTCTACGCTGTGTGGGACATGGCGGCGCCAGAGGCACTGGCCCACCTGCAGGCCATGCTCACGCTCACGGCGCAGACCGAGGATGCCGCCGAGGGCATCGCCGCCTTCCTGGAGAAGCGACCGCCCCAGTGGCGGGGGCGCTGACGCACCGGCGCCCCGTCACGGCGGGCGGACGCCGGGGCACACGACATGCCCGGCACGTGGACCGGGCCGGCCACCGACGAAACGAGCGGAAACGATGCGTAAACGGGCACTGATCACCGGGATCACAGGACAGGACGGGTCGTACCTGGCCGAGTTCCTCCTGAGCGAGGGCTACGAGGTGATCGGCATGGTGCGGCGTTCGTCCACCGTCAACTTCGAGCGCATCGCCCACATCCAGGACCAGGTCGAGCTGGTGGCGGGCGACCTGTTGGACGAGGTCTCGCTCATCGGCATCCTGCGCGAGCACCGGCCCGTCGAGGTCTACAACCTGGCCGCCCAGTCCTTCGTGCAGACGTCGTGGGGCCAGCCCGTGCTGACCGGGGAGACCACCGCCCTCGGGGTGACGCGCCTGCTCGACGCCATCCGCATCGTCGACCCCACCATCCGCTTCTACCAGGCGTCGTCGTCGGAGATGTTCGGCAAGGTCATGGAGGTCCCTCAGACCGAGACGACGCCGTTCTACCCGCGCAGCCCCTACGGGGTGGCCAAGGTGTACGGACACTGGATCACCGTCAACTACCGCGAGAGCTACGGCTTGCACGCGTCGTCGGGGATGCTGTTCAACCACGAGAGCCCCCGGCGCGGCCTCGAGTTCGTGACGCGCCGGGTGAGCCACGGCGTGGCCAGGATCGTGTGCGGCCTCGACGACAAACTGGCGCTCGGCAACCTCGACGCCCAGCGAGACTGGGGCTTCGCCGGTGACTACGTGCGGGCCATGTGGGCCATGCTCCAGCGCGACGAGCCGGACGACTTCGTGGTGGCCACGGGCACGACCCACTCGGTGCGCGAGCTGTGCGACATAGCCTTCACCCACGCCGGTCTCGACTTCCAGGAGCACGTCACCGTGGACGACCGGTACCTGCGGCCGGCCGAGGTCGACCTGCTCGTGGGGGACGCCACCAAGGCGCGCACCGTGCTCGGCTGGGAGCTCACGGTCGACTTCCCCGCCCTGGTCGGCATGATGGTGGACGCCGATGTCGATCTCCTTCGTGACCGCAGAGCCTGAGGCTGCGTCCCGGGCGGGGCGCTGACGTGTCGGCCCCGGTCCTCGCCGGCCTCGCCACCATCTCGGCCGACCCGCTCGGCCTGCTGGTGGCGTTCGGCGCCGGCATGCTGTCGTTCCTGTCGCCGTGCGTGCTCCCGCTCGTGCCCGGCTACGTCTCGATGGTGTCGGGCCTGTCGGCCACCGAGATCGCTGCCGGGCAGGCGCGCCGGCCGGGACCACTCGTGTGGGGGGTGCTCGGCTTCGTGGCGGGGTTCACCGTCGTCTTCACCGCGCTGGGGGCGGCCGCCTCCAGTCTGGGCCGGCTGCTGCTCGGTCACGAGCGCGCCTTCGACATCGGCGCCGGCGCCCTCGTGGTGGTGTTCGGGCTGTGGCTGGCGGGGGTGGGCACGCCCGGGGCGTTCCTGCGGGAGCGCCGCTTCCATCCCCGGCCGTCGCGCCTCGGGGTCTGGGCCCCGCCCGTGCTCGGCATGGCCTTCGCCTTCGGTTGGACCCCTTGCATCGGGCCCGTGCTGGGCGGGGTCCTCGGCCTGGCCGCCACCCGGGCCACCCTCGGATCGGGTGTGGCCCTGCTCGTGACGTACTCGCTCGGCCTGGGCGTGCCGTTCCTCGCCACCGGTCTCGCCTTCGGGCGCCTCACCGCCCTGCTGTCCCGGGTGCGGCGCCGCCTGTGGATCGTCGACCTGGTGTCGGGCCTGGCCCTCGTGGCCTTCGGGCTGCTCCTGCTCACCGACAACCTCCACTGGTTGTCGTCGTGGGCGGCGGGGCTGCTGCGGGTCCTGGGCCTGGGACGCCTCACTGTGAGCTGATCTCCCGGGCCGCCCGCCACCGGGGGGCCGCCGCCTCCGACCGGGGGCCGCTTGGAATCGGGCCGGGGGTCCCCCGTAGCATGGGCCGCGGCCATGGCCCCCGCAGTCCTCCTCCGCGCCGCCGTCTGCGTCACCGGGCGGTTCCCGGCCCTGGCCGGCGTCGATCTGACCGTCGCCCAGGGTGAGGTCGTCGTGCTCGAGGGGCCGAACGGGGCGGGCAAGACGAGCCTGTTGCGGGCGTGTGCCGGGTTGCTCCCCGTCAGCGGGGGAGAGGCCGTGGTCCTCGGGTGCGACCTGCGACGCGACCGCAGCGCCGTGCGGCGCCGCGTCGGCATGCTCGGGCACGCCGCCGCCCTCTACGACGACCTCACCGTGGTCGAGAACGTCCGCTTCGCCGCCCGGGCGGCCCGCTGCGCCCCCCAGGACGCGGAGGCCGCCCTCGAACGGCTGGAGCTGTCGGGCCGGGTGCGCCGCACGGCCGTGGGGCGCCTGTCGGCCGGACAGCGCCGCCGGGTGGCGCTGGCCGTGCTGGTGGCGCGCCGTCCCGAGCTGTGGTTGCTCGACGAGCCGCACGCCGGGCTCGACCGTGCCACGCGCGCCATCCTCGGCGACCTCGTGGCCGAGGCCGTGACGTCGGGGGCCACGGTGCTGATGGCGTCGCACGAGCCCGAGGAGTCACTGCCCCTCGCCGACCGGGCCGTGTCGTTGGTGGGGGGGCGCGTCATCGCAGAACGCGCCGTGCGTACCGTCCCGACGGCCGCCCTCACGGCGGTCGGCCGTGCCGGCGCCGGAGGTGCGCATGTGGCGTGACACGGTGCTCGTGGCGGGCAAGGACCTCCGCATCGAGCTGCGTTCGCGGGTGGTGCTCAACCAGGTGGTCCCCGTGGCGGTGATCATGCTCGTGCTGTTCGCCTTCGCCCTTGGCCCCGACGACGCGCCCCTCGTGCAGGCTGCGCCGGGGCTGTTCTGGGTGGCGGTGCTGTTCGCCAGCGTGTTGGCCGTGCAGCGCAGCGTCGTGGTCGAGTCCTCCGACGGGGCCCGCGACGGCCTGCGGCTGTCGGGGCTCGATCCCGCCGGGGTGTTCCTCGGCAAGGTGGCCGCGGTGGCGGTCCAGCTCGTGGCGCTCGAGGTCGTCCTCAGCGCCGGCGTCGTCGTGCTCTACGGCGCCCACGTCCGTTCACTGGGTGCGCTCGTCGTCTCCTGCCTGGCCGGCACGGCCGGGCTGGCCGCCGCCGGCACCCTCTACGGCGCCCTGGCGGCCGGGATGCGGGCGCGCGAGACGCTGCTGCCCTTCCTCTTCCTCCCGGTCGCCGCCCCCGTGCTGCTGGCCGGGACGCGGGCCTGGCAGGTGGCCATGGGGACGGCGGCGGCGAGCCCCGGTGACCCCTGGCTCCGGCTCCTGGTCGTCTTCGCCGTCGTGTACCTGGCCCTGGGCGTGGTCGTGTTCGGACCGCTGCAGGAGGCATCGTGACGGCTCCGGCGGCCTCGGTCGGGCCCTGGAGCCGGCGCGCCACGTGGACGGTGCGCGTCCTCGGCCTGGGCGCGGCCCTGTCGGTGGCCGCCACGGTGTGGTTGGGCCTGTGGGTCACGCCGCCCGACCAGGTCCAGCGCAACCTGGTGCGCCTCGTCTACGTCCACCCGCCCATCGCCTGGGTGGCGCTGTACCTCGCCTTCGGCGTGGCGGCGGTGTCGAGCGTGCTGTGGCTGTGGCCCAGGACGCGGAGCCCCTTCTGGGACCGTCTGGCCGTGTCGGCGGTGGAGGTGGGCATCGTCTTCACCGCCCTCACGCTCATCACGGGTTCCATCTGGGGCCGGCCCACGTGGGGCGTGTGGTGGGCGTGGGACGCCCGCCTCACCTCGACCGCCCTGCTGCTCGTGCTGCTGCTCGGGTACATGGCCATCCGGCGCGTCCCGGCCGACGGCGACGCCCGGGCCCGGCGCTGCGCCGTGGTGGTCCTGGTGTCGGCGGTCGACGTGCCCATCGTGCACTTCTCGGTGGACTGGTGGCGCACGTTGCACCAGGGCGCCACGGTGTTCAACGCCAACCTGTCGCCCACCATCCACGGCTCCATGGCGTGGACGCTGCTGCTCGGCTTCGTCGCCTTCACGCTGCTCTTCGCCTGGATGCTGGCCGTGCGCTACCGCATCGAGGTGTTGTGGGAGCACGTCGAGGAGACCGAGCTCGACGTGGCGCTGCACGAGCGCTGGGCCGAGGGATCGCTACCCATCGCCACCGTGCCTGACGGGCGGGCCGCCACCGTGCCCGACGGGAGGGCCGCCGCCGTGCCCGACGGGCGGGCCGCCGCCGTGCCCGACGAGCGGGGGGCGGTCACCGCCGTGCCCGACGAGCCCGCCGCGGTCGTCGCCGTGCCGGCCGAGCCCGTGGCCTGAGGACGACGCCGTGGGCTACATCGACGCAGGGTATGCCATCGCTCTGAGCGTGCTCTGCGCCTACGGGGCCCTGCTGTGGCACCGCCGCCGGCGCCTCGAGAAGCTGGTGGCGCGCCGCGGGGATGACCCCTCGCCATGACCGAGCCGTCAACGGTCGCCGTCGCGCCCGCCTCCACCACCACCGCAGCCGACGGGCACGACACCTCGGGCGAGCTTGTCGGCGGCGCGCCCCGCACCCCGCCGGGCGATGCGCAGCGCCGGTCGCGCCGGCGGCTGTGGGTGGTGGGGGCCGTGCTGGTGGCGGCGTTCGGGTTCCTGCTGTACAAGGGGATCGGCGGGTCCCTCGACTACTTCGAGACGGTGGACCAGGCCGTGGCGCAGAAGGCCATGCTGGGCACGCGCACCTTCCGCCTCGAGGGGGTGGTGGCCCCCGGGACCGTCCACCGCCTGCGCGACGGCGTGTCCTTCGTGGCTGCCGGTAGCCGCCACCGCGTGTCCGTCGTCAACCACGGCAACCCGCCCCAGCTGTTCCAGCCCGACATCCCCGTCGTGGTGGTGGGCCACTTCTCGGGTGCCACGTTCGTCTCCAACCAGCTCATCGTGGACCACTCCGCCCAGTACGTGCAGCAGCATCCGGCCCGGGTGAAGGCCCCGGCCCGGATCGCGCCGTGAACGCCGCCCTGGGCCACGCCGGCGTCCTCCTCGCCCTGGCGTCGGCGGTGGTGGGGACGGCCGTGATCGCCTACGGGCTGGCCCGGGGCCGCTCCGATGCGGGCCGTACCGGGCGCGTCTACGCCGTCCTGCTCCTTGTCGGTGCGGTGGTGGCCACCGGGGCCATGGAGCACGCCCTCGTGACGCACGACTTCTCGCTCGTCTTCGTGGCCGACAACAACAGCCGCTCGACCCCGCTGCTGTACACGGTCACGGGCATGTGGTCGGCGTTGGCGGGCTCGATCCTGTTGTGGGGGCTCATCCTGGCGGGCTACATCGCAGCCATGGTGTGGCGCTTCCGGCGCCAGGCCGACGACCCGATCGTCGCCTGGGCCACGTTGGTGACCTTCGTGGTGGCGGCATTCTTCTTCGGCCTCATGGCGGGCCCGGCCGATCCCTTCACCACCGTGGCCGGCGCCGTGCCGGCCAACGGGACCGGCCCGAACGTCCTGTTGCAGGACAACCCGTTGGTGGCCTTCCACCCGCCGCTGCTGTACCTCGGCTTCGTGGGCTTCACCATCCCCTTCGCCTTCGCCGTGGCCTCGTTGGTGACCGGGCGGGTGGGCGAGGGGTGGCAGGTCGCCACCCGGCGGTGGACGCTGCTCGCCTGGGGCTTTCTCACCGTGGGCATCATCCTCGGGGCGTGGTGGTCCTACCAGGTGCTGGGCTGGGGTGGCTTCTGGGGCTGGGACCCGGTGGAGAACGCGTCGTTCCTGCCATGGTTGTGCGCCACCGCGTACCTCCACTCCGTGCTCGTCCAGGAGCGCCGCGGCCTGCTGCGGGTGTGGAACCTGTCGCTCGTGATCGCCACCTTCAGCCTCACCATCCTGGGCACCTTCCTCACCCGGTCGGGCGTGGTGGCATCGGTCCACGCCTTCTCCGACTCCGACATCGGACCGCTCCTGCTCGGGTTCTTCGGCGCCGTGCTGGCCGTGGGGGTCGGTCTCATCGCCTGGCGCGGTGACCGGCTGCGCTCGCCCGGCGGCATCGACGCCGCCGTCAGTCGAGAGGGCGCGTTCCTGGCCAACAACCTCCTCTTCGTGGCGTTCGCCTTCGTCGTGCTGCTGGGGACGGTGTTCCCGCTGCTGTACGAGGCGCTGCGGGGCCAGCAGGTGACGGTGGGGGCGCCGTACTTCAACCTCATGACCCTCCCCATCGGCTTCGCCCTGCTGTTCCTCATGGCGGTAGGGCCGGCGCTGCCCTGGCGCAAGACGACGGCCGGCACGCTGCGTGATCGCCTGATGGTGCCGGCGTGGGCGGGCGGGCTCGTCATCGTGGCGTGCGTCGCCGCCGGAGTGCGGGGGCTGGCACCGCTGCTCGCCTTCGGGCTGGGCGGGTTCGCCGCCGCCGCCAACCTCCGCCAGCTGGCGCTGTCGGCCCGCAGCGCGCGGCGCGCCGGCGTGGGAGCGTGGCGTGGCCTGATGGGCCGGGCCAACGGCGGCATGGTGGTGCACCTGGGTGTGGTCGTCATCGCCGTCGCCCTGGCCGCGGCGACGTCGTTCGGGTACCGGGCCCAGGTGACGATGCGACCCGGTCAAACCGTCGTGATGGACGGCCACCGGGTCGAGTTCCTCCGGCTCGTCCACGTCGCCACCCCGGCCCGCACCTCCACCGAGGCGCTCGTGGTGGTGGACGGCGGCACCACCTTGCGCCCCGCCGTGAGCCAATTCGGCCCCGCCACCGAGGCGGTGGGGACGCCGGCCATCGATTCGGGCTTCGAGGACGACGTCTACCTCACTGTCAACGCCCTGCCCGTCGGATCGGGCGGGCCCGTCACCATCGGGGTCGTCATCCAGCCCCTGGTGTCATGGCTGTGGGCCGGAGGGTCCCTGCTCGTCCTGGGATCGATCCTGGCCGCCCTCCCCGGTCGGCGCCGGCCTGCCACCGATCCGGTCTCGGCTCCGGTTCCCGACGTCGCCCGCCGGGTGGCCTCCGCCCCGCCCGGACCGGCGCCACCGGTCCCGGCCGGCCCCGCCGGGGCCGGATCACCGCCGCCCCCGCCCGCCCCGGCGCCGGCCGGTGCCGCCCCCCGAGCTCCCGATCCCGGCGAGCACGCCGGCGAGCCGGTCCCGGCCCGGTCGCCGTGACCCCCCCGTTGAGCGCCTCCGGCCTCGACCTCGAGCCGGCCCCGTCCGGGGTGCGCCGCCGCCACAGCGCCCGGTGGGTGGCGGGCGTGGTCCTGGTGGTGGGGGCCGCCCTGGTGACCCTGCTCGCCACCCGCCCGCCCCAGGCGGCCACCGAGGTGGACACCCCCCTCCTGGGTCAGCGCGCCCCGGCCATCGCCGGCACCACCGTGACGGGGGCCTCGTTCGACCTGTCGACCCTGCGGGGCCGGTGGGTGGTGGTGAACTTCTTCGCCAGCTGGTGCCCGCCGTGCCAGCAGGAGCAGCCCGATCTGGTGGCCTTCGACTACGCCCACCGCACCCCGGGCGATACGGCCCTGGTGGGAGTGGTCTTCGACGATGCCGCCTCGTCGGCGCGCGCTTTCATGCGCTCCACCGGGGCGGCGTGGCCGGCGGTGGTGGACCCGGACGGGCAGATCGCCCTGCAGTACGGCGTGCGGGGACCGCCCGAGACCTTCATCGTGGCCCCCGACGGCACCGTGGTGGCGCACTTCGACGGGCCCATGACCGGGTCCGGCCTCGACTACTGGTTGGCGCGGGCGCAGCGGGGGACGCCGTGATCGCCCGGCGCCTGCCCGACGCCGGACGGTGGGCGCTGTGGGTGGTGCTGCTCGTGGTGGTGGGGGTGGCCCTGGGAGTCGGCGCGTCCCGCCCGGGCCCGCCGCTGACCGCCGTCCAGCGGGCGCAGTCCATCGACGCCCAGGTGCGCTGTCCCAGCTGCGAGGACATCTCCGTGGCCGACTCCTCGGCCTCGACCGCGCAGGCCATCCGGCAGCTCGTCGTGGCGCGTGTGCGCGCCGGGCAGAGCGACCAGCAGATCGACGCCTTCCTGGTGAGCCGGTACGGCCCGGGGATCCTGCTGCGCCCGCCCGACACCGGCGTCACGGCCTGGGTGTGGGTCCTGCCCCCCGTGGCGGTGGCGGCGGCGGTGGCGGGACTGGCCAGCGCGTTGTGGCGCCGTCGTGGGGCCGCGGCACCCGCCGTGTCCGAGGACGACCGCGCCCTCGTGGACCGGGCCCTGGCGCAGCGGGCCGCGGCCGCAGGCGCCGGCACGGGCGACACACCGGCGGGCCCCCGCGGTGCAGGGTCGGTGGTGGCGCCGTGACGCGCCCCGAGCTCGACGACGAACGGACCTTCCTGCTCACCTCGCTCGAGGACCTCGAGGCCGAGCGCGCCGCCGGCGACCTGTCGGAGTCGGACTACGCCGCCCTGCGGGACCGCTACACACGGCGCGCCGCCGAGGTGCTGCGCGCCCTGGACGGCGGGCCGGGCGCGCCGGAGGCCCGCCCCGCCACCCCGCCGCCCCCGCCGGCCGTCCCGAACCCCGACGGCGGCACCGCAGCACCACGGTGGCGGGGATGCTGGCGGCGCCGTTCGCCGCGCCGGCGGGCCATGGCGGTGGGAGGGATCCTGGTGCTGGTGGTGGCGGTGGCCACCCTGGTGGTCATGGTGCAGGTGGGGACGCGGCTGCCGGGGGAGACACCCACCGGGTCGGTCACCTTGAGCCCCGCCCAGCAGGAGCACCAGACCCTCCTCCAGGCCGAGGCGTTCGAGGCGTCGGGTGACGCGTCGGAGGCCATCACGCTCTACCACCAGGTGCTGGCCCGGCACCCCACCCGGGTGGAGGAGGTGGAGGCGCTGTCGGAGTCGGGATGGCTCGAGTTCGAGGCCGGCGTCCAGGCCAAGGACGCGGTCGTCCTCACCCAGGCCCAGCAGCTCGAGCAGGAGGCCCAACAGGTGGACGCCGGGGACGGCACCCCCCACCTCTACCTGGGCTCGATGCTGCTGAGCGAGGGCGACCCCACCGGGGCCGTCACCCAGTACCGCCAGTTCCTGGGTGACCACCCGCCGGTGGGCGAGGTCGAGCAGGCGGCGCCGTTCATCACGCGTGCCTTCACCGACGCCGGCCAGTCCGTGCCGGCGCTCCCGGGCGCGGCCGCAACGGCCACGTCGGCCCCGGCCCCGGCGGCCGGGGGCTGATCCGGCCCGGCGCCCCGCCCCCACGGACAGCGCTGCCACCGGGGGACGAAGGTGGCGGGGCGGCGTCAGGCCCGCAGGGCGCGCAGCTGGGCCACGACGCGGGGGAAGGCCGCCGCCAGCGCGTCCACGTCGTCGTCGGTGGTCGACCACCCGACCGACAGCCGCAGGGAGCGCTCGGCGTCGGCGCCCATGGCCTCGAGCACGGGGGAGGGCGCCAGCGACTCCGACGAGCACGACGAGCCCGAGTGCGCGGCGATGCCGGCCTGGTCGAGCGCCAGCAGGACGGGCTCCGCCTCGACCCCACCGATCGCCCCGCACACGATGTGGGGCAGCCGGTCGTCGAGGTCGCCGAGCAGCTGCACGTCGTCGACCGCCTGCAGCACGGCAGCCATCCTGTCGGTGCGCCGGCGAGCCTCGGCTGCCTCGCGCTCGAGGGTGGCGGGGGAGGCCAGCACGGCGGCGGCGGCGCCGAAGCCCACGATGCCGGGTACGTTCTCGAGGCCGGCGCGCCGGGCCCGTTCCTGCTCGCCCCCCACGAGCAGGGGCTCGACCCGCAGCCCGCGCCGGACCACGAGTGCGCCCGTGCCCGGTGGTCCCCCGAGCTTGTGGGCGCTGACCGACACCAGATCGGCCCCCAGGTCGTCGAGGGCCAGGGGCACGTGCCCGGCGGCGGCGCAGGCGTCCACGTGGACCATGACGCCGTGGCGCCGGGCCATCTCCACCACCGCCGCCATCGGCTGCACGGTGGCGACCTCGTGGTTGGCCGCCTGGCAGTGCACCACGGCGGCGGGCGAGCCCGCTGCGGCCAGGCGGAGGAGAGCGTCTCCGACGGCGGCGGGGTCGATGCGCCCCACCCCGTCGACCTCGACGAAGACGACGGGGCCCGCACGCGCTGACGCGTCGCGCACGCTCGAGTGCTCCACCGCGGCCAGGACGCTGGCGCCCCCCGGACGCGCCCGCGTGGCGCCCCACACCGCGGCGTTGGCCGCCTCCGTCCCCCCCGAGGTGAACACCACCTGGCGCGGCCGCGTGCCGAGCAGACCGGCCACCTGCTCCCTGGCCTCCTCCACCGCAGCGCGCACGATCCGCCCCTCGCTGTGGACGCGGCCCGGATCGCCGAGCAGCTCCCAGGGGGGCTCGAGGAAGCGGGTCATGGCCGCCGCCACCTCGGGCCGCGGGGGGGACGTCGAGGCGTGGTCGAGGTAGTGGCGCGGCAGGGTCAGACCAGGGCGGCGCAGGCGTCGTCGCCGCGGGCCCGCGACGACAGGACCACGGGGATGGGCTCGCTGGAGCCCGATCCGCACAACCCCGACAACAGACCCCGCACCATCCCCCGGTCGACAGCGCAGATCACCGGGTGCTGGGCGGCGGCGTCGCCGAAGGGGCAGTTCTCGGCGACCACGGCGGTGGAATCACCGCGGTCCTCGGCGTGGGCGGCGAAGCCGTGGGCGGTGAGGGCGTCGGCGATGGCGTGCATGGCCGTCCGCAGCGAGCGCTGTCCCTCGCCCGGCTCCATGCGCTCGGCCAGGACGCGCCCGAAGTTCTCGCCCACGCGCTCGGCCATCCGCTCCGCCTCCACCGGCCCGAGCAGCTCGAGCGCCTCGGCCAGCAGCGACACGAGAAGGTCGTCGCGGTGTCCGACGAGGTCGAGGGTGGGATCACCGTCGGGTCCCTCGGCGGCGCGGTAGCGCTTGGAGGGTCGCCCCGCCCCGGCCGAGGGGGAACGCTCCAGGCTCACCTCGAGGTAGCCGCCCGAAGCCAGCCGGTCGAGGTGGTGACGGGCCACGTTGGGGTGCAGCGAGAACGCCGTGGCCACCTCCGAGGCGGTGGCACCCGGGTGCGACCGCACGTGGAGGTAGATCTCCCGCCGGGTGGGGTCGCCGAAAGCGGAGGTCACCGCGGCCACAGCGGCCGAGAACCTCCGGTCGCCGGGCGCGCCCGAACCGAGGTCGGGAGCTGATTGCACGGCAGTAGTCTACCTGCCAGGTGCGCCGAAAACCCCTGGTGGCGCTGCCGGACCTGTCGGAGGGACGCCCCGTGGCCCCGAGCGAAGCAGAGGTGCGCGCCGTGGTGGCGGCGGTCGAGGACCCCACGCTGCGCCGCGGCCTCGGAGAGCTGGGCATGGTGCGGTCGGTGGACGCCGGGCGGCGGGCCACCTCGGTCACCCTCGCCCTGCCCGTGGACGGGTGGCCGGCCGCCGACGATCTGGCCGATCGGGTGCGCCGGGCGGTGGCCGGGGTGGCCGGCACGGGCGACGCCCGGATCGAGCTGGTCACCATGGACACCGGGGAGCGGGCCGAGCTGCACCGCCGACTGGCCCTCGGGCCGGGGGGCGAGCCGGCCCCGGTGGCGCCGCCACCGGCGGGACACGCCCACGGGGGGGACGGCCCGCCCGGGNCCC
>JGI12269J14319_10000227_pt1 | contig 52608 bp, 46 predicted proteins | sample PeaSoiSIISIP2007_FD_14319 | JGI IMG/M metagenome (IMG submission 14319)
GCTGGTGGGCGACATGCCGGCCTTCGTGAAAGCGATGGTCGTGCAGCCGCCCCAGCCGCCGCTCGATTGTGACGTGGTGGTCTCGAGTTTGCCCTCGGATGTGGCGCGCTCCTCGGAAGAAGCCTTCGCGCAGGCTGGGTATCCCGTTATCAGCAACGCGTCCTCGTTCCGCATGGACGAAGACGTTCCTCTCCTGATTCCCGAAATCAACGCCGATCATCTAAAAGTGCTGGACCGCCAGAGAAGTGAGCGCGGCTTTTCGACCGGATACATCGTCACGAATCCGAATTGCTCGACGATCATCATGGCCCTGGCCCTCGCCCCGCTTCACGCGAAATTCGGCATCGAAGCCGTGATCGCGACCACTCTGCAAGCCGTCTCCGGCGCGGGCTATCCCGGCGTGCCGTCGCTCGACGTCGTGGACAACGTGCTGCCCTTTATTGACGGCGAAGAGCCGAAGATGGAGTGCGAGACGCGCAAAATTCTTGGCCGCCTCGGGAACAATTCTTTCGAGAACGCGCCCTTCCCCGTGAGCGCGCAGTGCCATCGCGTGAATGTTGCTGATGGCCACATGGTGGCCGTGCGCGTAAAGCTCGCCAAGCGCGTCTCGATCGAGGAAGTTCGTGAGGCGCTCGCGTCGTACACTTCGGTTCCCCAGAAACTCAAATTGCATACCGCGCCCAAGCATCCCGTCCTCGTGCGCGACGAAAAAGACCGGCCGCAGCCGCGCATGGACCGCGACGCGGGCGGCGGCATGAGCGTCACCGTCGGACGGCTTTTTCCGGACAGCGTGTTCGATTACCGCTTCGTCGTTCTCGGGCACAACACGATTCGCGGCGCGGCCGGCGCGGCCATTTTGAACGCGGAATTGCTGCGGGCGCGCGGCCTGCTCTATGGAAAATCGGCGCGTGAAAATGCGGCCCCTGCGGAAGCGAGGGTGCGATGAGCCGTCCGATCCAGGTGATGAAATTCGGCGGCACGTCGGTCGGAGATGCCGGCCGAATCCGCAGCGCGGCGGCGATCGCGGCGGAAGCGTCGAAGCAACGCGCGGTTGTCGTCGTGGTTTCCGCGATGTCCGGCGTGACGAACACTCTGATCGCGGCGGCCGGAAAAGCGGCGACCGGCGATGAAGCCGCGGCCGAGGCGCTGACCAGAGCGCTGCAGGAAAAACATCACGACGCCATCGGCAATCTGATTTCCGACATCGAAAACCGGAGGCAATTGCTCTCCGAAATTGACGCGTTGATCGAACGCGCCGCGAATTATTGCCGCGGGTGCGCGCTATTGGGTGAACTCTCGCCCCGAGCGTTCGATGTGATTGCCGGCACAGGAGAACGCCTCACCGCGAGAATGGCTGCTGCCGTGTTGCGTGAAATGGGGCTGCGCGGCGTGGCGTTTGACGCGACCGAATTGATCGTGACCGACGAAGTTCACGGCGGCGCGCGGCCGCTGTCCGGTCCAACGCGAAAGAAAACGCAGGCGGCGCTCCTCCCCTTCCTCGAAGCAGACGGGATTCCCGTCGTCACCGGCTACGTTGCCGCGACGGCGAAAGGCATTCCCACAACACTCGGCCGCGGCGGATCGGATTATTCCGCGACGATTTTGGGCGCGGCGCTCGATGCAAGCGAAGTGATCATCTGGACGGACGTGAACGGCGTGTTGACCGCGGACCCGCGCATGGTTCCCGACGCGGCCACGCTCGACGAAGTTTCCTACGCCGAAGCCGGCGAACTCGCTTTCTTCGGCGCAAAGGTCCTTCATCCGATGACGCTGCGCCCGGTGATCGAAAGCGCGATCCCCGTGTGGATTCGCAACAGTTTTCAGCCGCAGATGGCCGGAACAAAAATCACGCACTCCGTGCGGCCCGCGCCGCAAGGCGTAAAAGCCGTCACGGCGACGCGCGACGTCGCCATGATCGCCATCGCCGGTCCCGGCATCATTGGCGTCCCGGACATTGCCGCGCGCATTTTCACGGCGAGCGCGTCGGTGCACGCGAATATCGTGATGATTTCGCAATCGTCCTCGCAGGATAGCATCTGCTTCGTCGTGCAGGCCGCCGACGCGGCGCGCACGGAAGAGGCCTTGCGGAATGCGCTGTACGAAGACGTGCACCAGCACGACCTCGAACACATCAAAGTGAATCGCAATGTGGCTATCGTCGCGGCGGTCGGCGAGAACATGGCCGGAACACCGGGTATCGCGGGCCGCGTCTTCAGCACGCTCGGCAAGGAAGCGATCAACATCATCGCCATCGCGCAAGGCTCGTCCGAATACAATATTTCTTTCCTCGTGGAATCGGGCGGAATGGAAAAGGCCGTGAAGGCGCTGCATCAGGCCTTCGGCCTCGGGCGGCAGGAAAAAGGCGACGGCGCGCGCACCGTCGCTCAGGTGACCTCTTAGCTGATTAGGGCAGCGTGAACTCGAACAATGTATCAGACGTGGGGGCCCCGCCGCATCCGATCGCGCCCCCTGCAAAGTATGCATGCACCCCGATCGCGCCTGCGCCGAATCCGTTCCGTACTTCTGGGATTGGCGCGAGGGTCATCCACTTGTCGGTCTTCGGATCGTAGGCTTCGTTTTCCGTAAAACCTTCTCCGCCCCCGCCTGCCTTCGGGTGCCTGCATTCTCCGCCTACGTAAAGAATCAGCCCGTGATAGTAAACGATCGCGCCGCCACTTCGCGCCGTCAGCAGCGGCGCCGCCGACTTCCAAGTATCTGTCTTCGGATCGTAGACGTCATGGAGTGTAACCAAATCCGTGTATCCTGCCGTGCGGCCGCCGATGACGTGAATTTTGCCGTCGACGGCGATCACGCCCGCGTGGTCTCGCGCCGTGGGAAGCGGAGCGGCTTTGCTCCATTTTCCAGTCGAGGGATCATAAACCTCGTGCGTCTGGACGGTGACTTGATCGAGGCCGCGCCCGCTAATCGCATGGAGTTTTCCGTCCACAAAGGCCGTGCCAACGGATGCGCGCGGGCTGCTGAGTGGAGGAAGCGCGCGCCATTTGTCGGTTGCGACATCGTACTCGAATGCAATATCCATGGCACCGGTGTGCGGAACTCCCGTAAAGCCGCCGAGCACGTAGATTTTTCCGTTTCCGGCGGCGACGCCCGGATGGCTCGTCACGTGCGGCATCGGAGCAAGGTCGCGCCAGCGATTTGCCGCCGGATCGTATTCAGTGAGGAGGTTCGTGGCCGGCTCTCCATTCGATTCGCCGGCGATCACGTAAATCGTGTTGCCCAGAGTCACAGAGCCCACTTCAAAGCGCTTCGTGGGGAGTGGCGCCTTCGTCGACCAGGTTCCCCTTGGGGCGGCCGATTGCGACCACAACAACCCTCCGAATGACAAACCTGCAAGCAAGAAGAAGCAGGACACCGCAATCCAGCGCCGAGCGGAGTGAGCTCGATTCATCTTGACCTCCCAGGCATCACGTTAGCTCACTTCACAATTTAAGCAAACAGTTAAAATGCGAGGCTCGCTGGAGTGGCGCAGGCTTCAGCCTGTGGGTTTTCTGGTTGAGCAAGGACCAAAACCCACAGGCTGAAGCCTGCGCCACTAATCACCTGCACGCGAAATGATTTCGCGTGCGAAAATATGCGCGTTGAATAATCAGGCGCGAACAAATGTGGTATTGCCGGGATCGGCGGCGGGCGCCACTTTAGCGCGCCCATTTGCAGCAAGGTGTTCGAGGATAAGATAAATGCTTTCGGCGGATTCGGCCGCCCCGGCCGCCGCGGCAATCTGACCGGCCGTCTGCGGAGTGCTTGAAAGCGCTGCATGAGCTTTGGCCTGGAGGCTGAGCACGGCTGCCGCCGCCTTCTTCCCTGCTTCCACGCCCGGCTGGTGATACGCGTTGATGTGGATCAGCGAGGCGTAGAGGCCGACCGCGCGCTCGAACAAGGCGATCAGCGCGCCAATCGTGCGCGCATCGACTCGGCGAATCGTAATCGTCATGGACTGGCGGTCGTTTCCGTACAGCGCTTCGCGCGTGCCGACGAGGAACCCGTGCAGATAATCTCCCGCAGTCACGCCGGGCTCGACTTCCACCGGCGAGCCGCCGGACTCGAGAACGCGCACGAACGTGACAAAGAAATTGTTCACGCCGTCGCGCAACTGCTGCACGAAGGCATGCTGGTCGGTGGACCCTTTATTTCCGTAGACCGCGATTCCCTGTTCTACGCGGCGGCCATCGAGATCGAGCTGTTTGCCGAGCGATTCCATCACCAGTTGCTGCAAATAGCGGCTGAAGAGGAGCAGGCGATCCTTGTACGGAAGAACGACGAGGTCTTTCTTTCCTTTCCCGCCCGTCGCCACGTACCACATCAAGGCCATCAGCGCGGCGGGATTGCGCCGCGTTTCGTGAACGCGCGTGGCGGCGTCGCAGGCCGCCGCTCCGGCGAGCATGCGGACAATGTCGATCCCCTGCAAGGCCGCGGGAAGCAGGCCCACCGCTGAAAGCTCGCTCGTCCGGCCGCCGACCCAATCGAACATGGGAATGCGCGCGAGCCACGCTTCCGAAACCGCTTGCTTGTCCAAGTGCGAGCCGGCCATCGTGACCGCAACCGCGTGGCGCGCGAAATTCAAATTCGCGGCTCGGTAGGCCTCTGCGACGACTATCATGCCGTTGCGCGTGTCGGGAGTCCCGCCGCTCTTGCTGGTCACAATGACGAGCGTCTCCGAAAGTAGCCCCTTCAGCGTTTCCAGCATGCGCGCGATGCCGTCGGGATCGGTGTTGTCGATGAAATGTATTTTCATGCGGTCGGTAGAAGGTTCCCCGAGCGCATCGCCGACGAACATCGGGCCGAGCGCCGAGCCGCCGATGCCAATCGCGAGCACCTGCGTGAATCGTTCCGCCCTGGGCGGTTTGATTTTGCCTGCTTGCACGCCAGCGGCAAATTTTTGAATGGATTCCACGGTGCCGGTGATTTCCATTGCGATTTCTTTCGTGGGAGCAAGTTGCGGCGCGCGCAGCCAGTAGTGCCCAACCATTCTTTTTTCGTCAGGATTGGCGATTGCGCCGCTTTCCAGGGCGTCCATGTCCTCGAACGCTTTTTGCATGGCGGGTTCCATCGAGGCAAGGAATGCTTCGTCGAAATGCATGCGGCTGATATCCAGCGAGAGGTCGAGAGATTCGACGCGGCAAAAGTACTGGCGGTAGCGTTTCCAGAGTTCCGGTGAGTCCATGGAGTCTCCCTGGTTTTAGTAGCACAGGCTTCAGCCTATGGGTTTTGGTACCTGCAAGGACTAAACCCCACAGGCTGAAGCCTGTGCTACTTAACCCCTATCGCTTCGCGGATTGAATTTGTTCTTTCGCCGAGGCGACGACGTTCTCGACGGTGAAACCGAAATGCTTCTGGAGCGCCTTGATGGGCGCGGAGGCGCCGAAACTGTGCATGCCGATGCTGCGGCCAGAAATTCCGACGTAGCGCTCCCAGCCAAACGTGGCGGCCATTTCGACCGATACGCGCGCCTTCACTCCGGGCGGCAATACCGAATCGCGATACGCTTGATCCTGCTTCTCGAAAAGTTCCCACGACGGCATGCTGACGACGCGTGCCTGGATCCCTTCTTTCGAAAGTTGGTCGAACGCCTCGACGCACAGCGAAACTTCGCTGCCGGTGGCCAGCAGCAGCACTTCGGGGCGCGCTCCGGCGTTTTCGGCAAGCACATACGCGCCGCGCGCAAGCCCAGCGGCGGGAGCGAATCGCGCGCGATCGAGAGTGGGCAGCGCCTGGCGCGTCAATACCAGCAGCGCAGGCTCGTGCTGAAGCTGCATGACCACCTTCCACGCTTCGACCACCTCATTGGCGTCCGCCGGGCGCAACGTGATCAAGCCGGGCGTGGCGCGCGCGATCGCGAGATGCTCGATCGGCTGATGGGTAGGCCCATCTTCGCCGACGCCGAGCGAATCATGCGTCAGAATGTAGATGACTGGAATTCCCATGATCGCGCTCAACCGCATGCCGCCGCGCATGTAATCGGTGAATACGAAAAAGGTGGCGCCAAAAGACCGCACCTTGGTGAGGCTCATCCCGTTGATGATTGCGGACATGGCGTGCTCGCGTATGCCGAAATGCAAATTCCGGAACGAATAGCTGCCGGATTGAAATCCGCTCGCGGGCTCGAAAGTGAGCAAGGTCTTGGTCGAGGGCGCGAGATCGGCGGAACCACCAATCAGCCACGGAACGTTTTTCGCAATTGCGTTTTCGACTTTTGCGGAAGAGTCGCGCGTGGCCAGTCCCTTCGCATCGGCGGGGAAGGACGGCAAATCCTTGTCCCAGCCATTCGGAAGCTGCCGGTGCTCCATGCGCGAAATTTCGTCGGCCAGTTCGGGATATGTGGAGCCGTACTCGCCGAATCGCGCGGTCCAATGATCGCGCTCTGTTTTTCCCCGGACGCCGATTCCCTTCTGGAAATGTTCATAGACGCCGTCGGGGATGAGGAATTTTGCGTCCTCGGGCCAGCCGTAGACGCGCTTGGTCAGCTTGACTTCCTCTTCGCCGAGCGCCTCGCCGTGCGCGGCGGCGGTGTCCTGCTTGTGCGGCGAGCCCCACCCGATGTGGCTATTCACGATGATGATCGTCGGCCGGTCGCTCGTTCCGAGGAACGTGCGGAAGCCGGAGCGAATCATGTCCAGGTCGTTGGCGTCGGGAACGTGCACGACATTCCAACCGTAGGCGGCAAATCGCGCGGCCACGTCCTCGGAAAACGCCAGCGGCGTGCCGCCTTCGATCGTGATCCGGTTGCTGTCATAGATCCAGCACAGGTTGGAAAGTTTGAGGTGCCCGGCGAGCGAAGCGGCCTCGCTGGAAATTCCCTCCATCATGCAGCCATCGCCGCCCAGTGCGTACACGTTGAAATTGTAGATGTCTTCAAACCCGGGCTGATTATATCGTGATGCGAGCCATTTCCCGGCGAGCGCCATCCCCACGCTATTCGCATAGCCCTGGCCGAGAGGGCCCGTCGTCGTCTCGACGCCGGTGGTCAGGTGCGATTCCGGATGGCCGGCGCAGCGGCTTCCAAGCTGCCTGAAATTCTTGATGTCCTCGAGCCGGACGGCGGGACCATTGAGAATTTCGAGGTTCTTTCCCGCCTCCTTCACTCCCGCCAGGTGCAGTACTGAATACAACAGGATGGAAGCGTGCCCCGCGGAGAGAACGAAGCGGTCGCGGTTAGGCCAAATCGGATCGCTCGGATCGTAGCGCAGAAATTCCTGCCACAAGCAGTAGGCCAGCGGCGCCATCGCCATGGGCGTGCCGGGATGCCCGGAATTGGCTGCCTGCACGGCGTCCATGGAAAGAGTGCGGATCGTGTTGATGCAGAGCATCTCCATCGGAGTAGCGGCGTTATGAATGGAAGCACTGGTGTCGGTCACGCTCATAGTCGCTCCTTGGGGTCGCGAGGCGCCAAACAACGGCCCCTGCCTGACTAAACCACTACTTTAACGCAAAGCCTGAATTGTACGACAGGGAGAATCGCACAAAGCGCAGGCACAAAGATTAAAGACTATTAACAATCACAATCGAGCCCGGCAATTTCGGGTCATGTCCTAATTTGATTTCCTTCCCTGAAGCAGTGATCGTGGCCGTACACTCATTCAATTAACGGAGGCAGGACGATGCGGATCGACCTAGAGGATACGCGAGTCGGTGGATTCAACTTCGAGTTGCTTCGAGTCTTGAGCAGCCAAGCAAGCGAGGGATCCGCTATCGGCGAATGTGTCGCAGCTATGAAGGAAGTTCGCAAGAATGACACAGAAAGCTGGACCGTCGCCTGGAACTCCTTGGCCGACAGGACCGCCGATTCTGCCGAACGCTTCTTGCAGGCGGGGCAAACAGTAAGCGCTAGAGGCGCCCTTTTCAGGGCCAGCACGTATTATCAAGCTGCCGTTTTCTATGTGAGGCTCGAGGACCCGAGGTTTGTGCGCCTGAGCCTTCGCAGTCAGGAACTAGGGAGGCAAGCGGCGCGGCTCTGCAACCCGCCGGTCGAGGTCCTGGGAATCCCCTACGGACACTACAGGCTACCCGGCTATTTCCTTAGCGGTGGGCCGGGCAGGCGTCCCACGTTGATAGCCGTAGGCGGATTCGATTCTACGGGCGAGGAGTTAATCCACCACATCGGCTTTGCCGCAGCCGAGCGCGGATGGAACTGCCTTATTTTCGAAGGCCCGGGTCAGTGGAGCGCCCTGCGTGATAATCCGGCGTTACTTTTGCGGCCCGATTATGAGGTGCCCGTGAAAGCCGTCGTCGACTATGCAGTATCCCGCAATGATGTCGACATTTCGCAACTCGCGCTCATCGGCTACTCACTGGGTGGCCTCTTGGCCATTCGTGCAGCGGCTTTTGAGCCGCGGATCCGCGCCTGCATAGCCAACCCACCGGTGATCGATGTCGGGAACGCCATCCGGGCGGTCTGGCCGGCGGCGCTCCGGCGCAGGGCTGGCGGACTTTTCGATGTCCTTTTCGCCGCTCTCGCCCGTTACAACCTGCACGTGCGCTGGTTTTATCATCATGCCCGATGGTCGATGGGGATCCAACACCCACATGACTTCTTCGAGGCCTGGCGCCCCTTTTCGTTGCATGGCCTGGAGAAAAAGCTTCGCCAGCCGCTTCTCTGCCTTTTCACGGAGGATGAAATCGCTCAGACGAGTAAGGCAATGGTCTTAGAAACCATACAATTCTTGACCGACATCGAGGCCCCCGTAGCGATGCGCTTCTTTACAAGACGCTCAGGCGCCGCGAGCCATTGCCAGATGGGCGGATTGCACGCCGCACAGGCGAGCATTTTCGATTGGCTGGAAGGCGTTACTCGGCTAGAGCCCGCTCCTGGATCGTTATCCGTCCCTGCTGAACTAATCGACGCGCTCAAGCGTTATCACGGAAAAAGTGTTACAGATCTACTGGATCGAAAGAAGTAGATTGGGACACAACCTAACTTTGCCACCGAAGGCAGTTGGAGTATGATGCGCGGATTGCAGGAGCGTTTGGGTGTTGTGATTCCGTCGCAAACATCTTGAAGAAGATGATCGGTTGTGCCCCAAAAGGATCAGAATCGGGCAAAGGAGAGCCATGTCGAAAATCCGCAAGCCTTCCGTTTCGTCCCAAGACAACTCTGAGCAACTCTTAGGAACGCGCAAAGGTTTCAGCCGGAGGTCGCTCCTGAAGAGCGCCGTGGGCGCGACGGCCGCGGGCTTTGCCGACACGATTGGCGCGCGTGCTCAGGTGCAAGGACTGTATACCTCCAACGAGCCTCCGGAAATTCCCCTGGCCCTCGGCTCGCTGACGTTTCTCGACAAGAAACAATATATCCACAACATGGAAGTGATCTCCCATCTGTCCGGCGCAACAATCAGCGGCGGAGAACCGCTCATGGCCATGTGGGCCAAGGGCAAGCAGCGATTATTGCCCGCCGGGGGAGACTTTATCGACGTCAGCGAAGCCAAGAATCCGGTCGCGCTGAATAAGAAACGCGTGATTCAAGGCAACGGCCCGGTCGTTTACAACACGAAGCTCAAGAAATGGATCATGATGTGCACCGCGGCGCAGCCGCTTACCGGCGCGACGCCTCAATATCCGCACGGCCAGTATGACAAGGAATTGCGCGACAAGGTTCTGGCCTTCAAAGGGCTCCGCGGAATCCGCAACTACGACATCACCGACCCCACCAAGCCGAGCATGCTGCAGGAGTTCAACACCGGAGAAAAAGGCAACGGCACGCACCACAACTTTTACGATGGCGGAAAGTACGCCTATCTCGATTGTGGATGGGATGAAACGCTGCGCCTGGAGAATCACCAGCGCCCCTACAGCAATGCGCTCATGATCGTGGACATGTCCGATCCCGCCAACGTGCAGGAAGTTTCCAGGTGGTGGGTCCCCGGACAAAAATTGGGCGAGGAAGAAGAATACAAGAAATATCGCTTCGCCGGAGACCACACCTCCTGGACCGGAAATCACGGCGCGATCACCGTGCCCAAGCGCGTTGAAGACGGCGGCACGATCGGCTACGGCGGATTTGGAGCCTTCGGTTTTTACGCCATGGACTTGTCCGACATAAAGCACCCCAAACCCTATGGCCACATGCAATATGAATTCGACACCTTCGGAACCATTCCGTTCCACACGTGCTATCCCGTCATAGCGGACGCAGCCCATCCCCGGCTTCTGAACAAGGTTGTCGCCGTGCACGAAGCTCTCGAAGCGGATTGCCGGGAAAACTATCACACGCCCTACATGATGGACGTGAAAGATCCAAAAAATCCCAAGATCATCGGCTTCTTCCCTCGCCCCGCGTCGCCTCCCGATGCTCCGTACACGGACTTCTGCTTCGCGCGCGGACGTTTTGGTTCGCACAACACGCAATGCTGGCTCGCGCCCGGCACGTCCAATCCCGCGCTCATCGTGATTGCCTGGTTCAATGCCGGCGTACGCGTTTTCGATATCTCCAACCCCACCGAGCCGAAAGAGGTTGCGTGGTTCGTGCCTCCTCTCGAGGGCGAGATCAATAACTATGATTCCTGGTGGCGCGGGACGACGGAGAATGTCTTTGTCGAGTTCGACCGAAACCTGATCTGGATCGGGACCCACGAAGGATCGTACTGCCTGTCCTGCCCCGCACTGGGCAAGGCGATAACCGAACCCACCAAGATCCAGAAATGGTCGATCCCGCACTGCAATGTCGGATGGGACGACCAAACCGCCCGCAGCTTTTATTTTGGACGATCGCTGAGCCAGATGGGGTAGATGCGCGGGTAGCACAGCCACTCTTGGCTGTGCGGTTTTGTAATTCGCGCGGATGCCATCGATTCAGCTACGATAGTGGCAACCGCACAGGCAGGAGTGCCTGTGCTACTTTAAACTGCTCCGAAAGGATGATCTCCAATCGGGCCGAGAAAAAACATGCCAAATGAAATTTCACGCAGGAAATTCACGCACGGCCTGATGGCCGCGGGCGGAGCGCTGCTCATCAGCCGTCGGGCGCGTGCGGCGGAATTTGAATTGCGCCAGTTCCATAACCAGCCGGCCGACAGTCCGCTGGACAAATGGCTCGTGCAAATGTGGGACGCCGTAAAAACCGAAACGAACGGGCGCGTGCAGGTTCAAACTTTTCCGGACAACAACAAGATCGCGGGAGGAGATCCGGCCGCGCTCAATATGGTGGTCAGCGGCGAATTGGATTTTTTCACCTTGAATGGCGGCTCCATCGGGAATCTAGTTCCGGCGTCAAACGTGCAAGGACTCCTTTTCGCTTTTCGCACACCGGCCCAGGTGTTTGAGTCGCTGGACGGCGATCTGGGCGATTATTTGCGGGAAGAGATGAAAACCAAAGGCATCTACGCGGTTCCAAAAGGGTGCTTCGACAACGGATTCCACCAGATTACTTGCTCGACCCGGCCGATCCGCACGGTGGAGGATTTGCAAGGGCTGAAGATTCGCACACCCGACGCTCCCATCTACGTGGAGGCCTGGAAAGCGATGGGCGCTTCGCCCGTCGTCGCCAATTTTAACAAGCTGTACGAAACCTTGAAAAATGGCACAGCCGAGGCGCAGACCAACCCGCTGGCGGTCGCGGAATTTCTAAAACTTTACGAAGTGCAGAAATATGTGAGCATGACCAATCACGGCTGGTCCGGATTCAATCTGCTTGCGAACTGGAAGCTATGGCAGCGCTTCCCTGCGGACGTGCAAGGGATCATCGAGCGAAACGTTGTCAAATTCGTTCGCTTGCAGCGGGAAGAACTGAGCGCCCTCAACACCGAATTTCGTACCAAGCTCGCCACTCAGGGCATGACCTTCAACGAAGCGGACACTTCCTCGTTCCGTCCCCGGCTGACGTCCTATTACGCGCATTGGAAAGAAACGATTGGAGCACGCGCCTGGGGTTTGCTCGAAGCGCATGTCGGCAAGCTGGCTTGATCTTGTGGCGCCAGCGTCCCGCAGGCGTTTCTGCGTTGCGTGCCGATCAGAAAGATCGCCGGCGAGACGCCGGCGCTGCGACAACCCTGCGCTCTTCGTTGAAAACCACACTTAAAATACGAGGCGGTGTCCCGCGCAAAGATTACCTCCCGGCCGGAAGCGCATTCGGCGGCGGTTCGTTCTGATAACGGAAGGGGAGGCGCAATTTTCGCGCAACTTCCGGCCAAAATTCCCGAAGCTCGTCATATCCGATGTCCAAGGCGACGTCGAAAGCAATATTCTGAGCCGCGGGCCCAACGCCGCGCCGCGCTCCTGGATGATAGAGGTTGCTGACCGATACTGCGCTGACTTCTCCCATCCATTCGGAAAAGTTAAACATGGGCGTGCCATTGTCCCGGTACGCCACCACGGAGTGAGCCACGGCGTGCAGGAAACGCCGCCCTGCCGGGCCTTCTCCCAACCGGTAGTACCGCGGGTCTTCGGAAAAAACACTGGGATAAGCAAACTCCTTGAAAAATCCGAACTGAACTTCATCGGTATAACTTGCGGCTAGCCGCTTGGCATATCCCTTCCCGCCCTGGCCAAACGGCGCGTCATCATTCTTTGCCTGTGAAATCCCCGCGTCGAACCCAGCGCCCACGATCGTTTCAGGATCAATGGAATCGTTAAGGAACAAAAAGAATTTGTCTTTGATTTCAAGCGAGCAAAGGACAATGCCTTGCTTGTAGTGGGGAAGGTGAACTGACTGCCGGTCGAGTTTTCTGGTGAGGGTGCCCACGACCTTCTGGAAGGGCCCGTTGTAATCCTGCAATTGAACCATCGGCGGCGGCTGGACGCACTGCCCCGATGAGTTCAGGACGACCTGTCCGGGCACTTCAGCCGGGGAGGCCGGCGGCTGAGGATTTGGCGGAGTCTCCTGCGCGCGGACCGGGACACTCCCGGCTAGCGCGGCGACGAGGACCAGTCCCAACGGCACAAGACAGACGCAAACCTTTGACGCCGATCGGATCGAACAGGAACGATCGACCCCGCTAAAGTCCTTTCGTAAATCCATGCTCCCAAGAAAGATCACAGTGACGATTATCACTTAACCGTCAGCGTGACGGTAGTGGGGACTGTTGTATTTCCCGACATCGCGTTCACAGTTATCATGTAGTTTCCCGCGGGAGTTCCTGTACCAGTGTTGACCTGTGGACCAGACGAGCCTCCGCCGCCTCCGCTGATTCCGCAGGCCGTAAGGCCCGACGCCACGGCGAGTAGCAATAAGATCAGCAAGAGTGGTGCGAGGCGCCGGGCGGAGCCGCGCAGCGCCCCAAGTGCAAACCACATCATCCCGATGGCCAGTTCCGCTCCCAACAACAAAGGCGCATACGGCCATTCACCGAAGGTAACTAACACGAAGGAACCTGACGAGTGCGGTGTCGTGGCAATCGCAAGCATCACGTTCGTGCCTGCGCTCCCTGCGGGGACATTCGTTGGCGTGAAAGTTGCTTGCGCGCCTGGAGGAAGCGGCGAGGTGGAAAACGTGACAGCCCCGTTGAGCGTAAGCTGACCCTTCGCAGGGGCAAGCATCAGGCTAAAGTTGGCCGTTTGGCCAGCTGGAACCGTGGCGCTCTGAGAGGTTGCGCTCACATTGAAGTCCGCCACAACAGACAGCAGTAGCGGACTCGTGGTCCCGCCACCGGGGTTCGGATTGTTCACGGTAACGTTCAACATCCCAGTGTGTGAGAAGTCGCTTAGGGGCAGGGCTGCGGTAAGGGAGGTCGGGCTCACGAATGTAGTGGTACGCGGATTACCATTCACTTGAACGGTGGAACCCTGCACGAAATTCGCGCCCGTAACGGCAAGTGTGAGCGCCGCGCTCCCAGCGGGTACGCTAGACGGCGAAATGCTGGTGGCTGCCGGGACGGGATTGACGGGATTATTGACGGTAAACGACACTGCCACGGATGGATTTCCACCGGAATTTGCCACGGTTACGAGCGGCGTGCCCGCGACGGCAATCGCGCTCGCGGGAATATTCACCTGCAATTCCGTAACGCTCAAAAACGTCGGGGTCAACTGGCTTCCACCAAAGGTAACGATGGAATTCGTCGTGAAGTTGTTGCCCGTCAGAGTCAGCGTGAACGATGGCCCACCGGCAGTCGCGCTGGCTGGACTCAGAGCCCCGACCACCGGCTGAACGTTCGCAGCCAGAANTGTCAAAGTGACGGGATTGGTCGTTTCATTTCCGCCGGCGCCGCTCGCGGGATTTGTCACCGTGATCGTCGCTGTGCCTGGATTTGCAATGTCGCCGGATGAAATGGCAATCGTAAGTTGCTGCGCGTTCAGGAACGTCGTCTGCCGGGCCACGCCGTTGTAATTCACGACCGAATTGCTGAGGAAGTTTGAACCGACCACCAAAAGCGTGAATCCAGCCCCACCGGCCACCGCACTTGACGGGCTAATACCTGAGAGGACAGGAGCGGAATTGGAAGCGGCCACAGGGGGTACGTAGAATTCGACCTGCGTGACACTGGCTCCCCCGGCGACCAGGACTTCGCCGTTTGCAAGCAACTTGAGCGTCGGGCTTGACCGGTAATATTGCACGGAGGCGGAGGCCGTATAGGTTTCCGAGGCCGGATCGAACAAATACGTCGGATAGAAATTGCTCGTAGCGAATACTTGACCATTCGGAAGGAGGGCAAATTTGTAGTCCTGCAGTATGGCGTCTAGATTGACCAACGAGCTGATGGTCGAAAGGGTATTCAAGATGGGATCGAAGATCGTTTGACTGTCAGCAAGAACTCGCCCATCAGCCAGTAGGACTGAGTCAAACGGGGAGATCGTTTGCTGCTCGATGAGACTCCGCAGACCCACCTGGGTGAAGAGACCCGTGCTTGGATCATATACGTCGTCAGGCCCAACTCCATTTCCGGGACTTCCGGCTTGAGTAATACCATCCGCAATCAGGACACGTCCATCGTTCAGCAAGGTTGCCGTATGGTTGTATCTCGGCCCGGACATGTTTCCTGCCAAGGTAAATGTTTCCGCCGTGGGATCGTAAAGCTCGACGGTTGAAGTGTCCTGCTGGCCTGGAATTTGGCCTCCGGCAATGAGAACCTTGCCATTCCGGAGCAGCGTGGCAGTGTGGTACGTGCGCGCGAGATTTGGGTTTGACGACGTCGGACTAAAGGTTCCGGTCGTCGGATTGAATAACTCCGCGGTGGGACTGCCGCCGCCGACAATTAGAACATTTCCATCACTCAAAAGTGTTGCTGTATGTCCAACACGTCCTTGAGACATCGAACCGGTAATTGAAAACCTACTGGTAGCCGGATCGAAAATCTCGGCGCTGGAATTCACTTGAAAAGTCGCGTTCTCCCCACCCGTCAGAAGCAGTCGACCGTCAGCCAGCGGCGTCGTGGCATGCCCTGTCCGCGGCACGTTCATGAAAACGCTTTGACTGGTGAAGACTCCCGCACTCGGGTCATAGGTTTCAATACTGCTTAGAAACTGGACAAAAAATCCCCCCGCAATTAAGACCATGCCGTTCGGAAGCGCCGTCGCGGTGGGAGACCACCTCGTTTCTCCCAGGTTGCCGGTCAGGCTGAACGTTCCGCTCTCCGGGTCATATAGCTCCGCGGTGTTCGGGGAAGAGTTTCCTCCAGCGATCAGAACTTTGCCGTTCAACAGCAAACTGGCAGTGTGGAACTGGCGTGAAAGGTTCAAGCTCCCCGTCGACGCAAATGTCCCTGTGGAGGGATTGTAGATTTCGGCGGCCGGTAATTCCGTCGCCCCAGCCGCACCTCCTGCGATCAATACATTCCCATTCTGCAATAGAGTAGCGGTGAAGGAAGAGCGCGGATGGACCATCGCTCCCGACTGCGTGAATAAACCCGTAGTGGGATCGTAGAGCTCCGCGAAGCTATTCAAAGTCGCCCCGTCAGTGCTCCCCCCTGCGACCAGGACCTTTCCATTGTTCAATAGAATCGCAGCGGCGCCGACGTACGGTGTAGCCAAATTGCCCGTGGTGGGACTGAAGGTTCCGGAATTCGGATCGTACAACTCGGCTGTATTGAAGTCGACGCAACTCGAACTACAGTTCTCTCCGCCCGCAATCAGAACCTGACCGCTTGAAAGCAATGTCGCCGCATGGCCACTTCGGGCAACACTCATGCTCCCGGTGGCAGTAAAGGTTCCAGCGAGAGGATCGTAAAGCTCCGCGGATGCAGTCGCTCCACCCGATGCTTGCCCTCCCGCAAAGAGAACCTTCCCGTTCTGCAGAAGAGTAGCTGTCTCAGAGCAACGACCGATGACCATACTTCCCGTAGGAGTGGAAGTCGAACTAGCAGGGTTGTAGATTTCAGCTTGGCTACTTGAAGAACCCGCGCTGGGTATGCCGCCGCCGGTATAAAGCACTGTGCCATTTGTGAGAAGTGTGGCCGTGCATGGATCAGGGTTTAGCAGGCCCGTCTGGACGAATCCGGGTAAGGCTACGGCTGCGGTGGCGCTCTGCGTTGGATCCGCGTTGCTGGTGGCGATGACGTGATAGACGCCCACGGCTCCCGGAGCCAAATACAGTCCTGAGCCGGAGATGGTCCCCCCCGCCGCCCCCTCCAGAATCGTCCAGGTTACAGACGTGTCGCTTGCGCCCGTGACCGTCGCCGCAAACTGCTGGCTTCCGTTCGTGGGAAGATTGACGGATGAGGGCGATATCGTGACTGAAACCGCAGCAAATGCGCGAGCCGGTGCCAGGCTAAGGATCGCCGCGAGAAGGATCAAGCCTGCCTGCATCTGAGCGCGGCGCTTCTTCAGCGAACCAATCCTCCGGCAAGTGACTGCCGCTAGAGTTGCATACACGAGAGCCTCCCGTTCGGCGGTCAGCGGGGCTGGGAACAAACGCCCATCGCGGACGCAATAGGCCCTATCGCCCACACATGGAAAATTTCGTCAGCTTCTAATCATGCGACTTGGCAAACACCCAGGATACCGGAACAGCGTCCCGATCCGCCGGGATTACTGTGTCCATTGGCGGCATAATGTGTCATGAAACGTGACACATTGTCAACCCCCGCGGCAGAGGGGCGGACACTCTACTTGCCCTCCTCGTGCTTCTATTCATTTCGCCAAATTGAATTCGTGCCAGTGAAATTCAAAGGACGCGTCGCGATGGGCCAGCAAGTAAGAGACGCTGTGTCTGCCCGGGTAGAGGTGGAATTCGTGGGGAATTTTGAGGGAATCGAGCGTTTCGTGCAGCTCGCTCGCTCCTCGGTAAAAGCCATATGCATCTTCCGTGCCGCAATCGAAGTAAATTTTCATTCTTAAGAGCCCGGCCGCATTCTTCCGCGCCAGCACAAATGGGCTGTTCAGATCCCAGAATTTCCGATCGATCGGATTGCCAAAAACATTTGCGAGCAGCTCCGCCGCCAGATTCCCCGATGACGCGCCGGCACTCACTCCCTGGGGTGGTGCTCGCATCAAAGCCCCGCTGTGCGCGCTGACCGAACCGAACAGCTCCGGATGCGCAAACGCCATTCGCAGCGCACCGTACCCGCCCATCGAAAAACCTGTAATTCCGTGCGCCGCACGCTCCGTCCGAACCCGATAGGTGTGTTCGACAAACGGAATGAACTCGCGGAAGAAAAAATCGCTGTAAGGAGTTTTGCCGTCCCGTGAGTTGACGTAAAACGTGTCCGACCCGTCCGGCGCCACGACCAGGAATTCGCCTACCGTGTGATCCCGGCGCAAATCCTGCAAGCTGGTCCACTCCCCGTCCAGAGCGATCGACTGCTCGTTCCCGCCGAGACCATGCAGCAGGTACAACACGGGATATTTTCTTGTCTTTGCATCCGCCACCGAATAGCTGGCAGGCAGATAAACGCAATATCGCACCGAGGAGCGAAGAAGGGCGCTATGGAACGCGCGGCAGTCCGCGCGTTCCTGCGAGTGCGCGCTGACGGCAGCCAAAAGCACCAGGAACAAAAACCCGGCAATGCGTCCCGAACGGTGAATCTGACGAGAGGAGAACATAAACAAGAAGTCTCCATTGTATGGGTGCCAGCTCGCTGGAACAAGGGTACTTAACTGGGCTGTTCGCCGTCTTACAGAATCCTTATGAGCTGTGCACGACTTCCTAACTCGGAAAGTTGCATGATTCGCTTGTAAGACGGGGACTAAACGCGTGATTTGCAAGACAGCAAAAGCGATTAATGGCACTACGCGGTGGGGCGTTGGAAAGTTCCGTAAGGTACTCAGCCGGCGCCGAAAGGGGGTCCAATGGCCATGATAATCTTTTTTGTTCTGAATGGCTTGGGCGTCATTTTTCTGCTCTACGTGCTGGCGAACTTCTGGAAAGAGGGGCATCGGCCAGAGAGCGATGTCGGGAAGTATGCGACGGACTTTCGGCAGCGGGACTGGGCTGACGTGTTCGTCCTGACGCACCCGATTTCCCACAGCGCCCAAGGCGGCGTCTCCGTGATTCCGTTTCAGGCGCGCGACCGATACAGTGACAAACCGGCTCGCAGTGCGGCCTCATCTGTGACGCAGGAAGCGCCCGCAAGACGGTTTTCCACAAGGTAAGTTGAGCCGGACCCGGCGCATCGGGGTATGATGCGCCGGGAGCAGTCAAGGAAGGATCGCGATGCTGGACACGATTTTTGCCATCTCGACGCTGCTATTTTTTGTGCTATCCGTTCTGTACGTGAAATTCTGCGATGGATTGAGGTAAGGAAGATGCTCGATACGGTCGTATCGCTGGCGGTGTGTGCGGGTTTGCTGATCTATCTAGTGTACGCGATGCTGCGTCCGGAAAAGTTCTGACCATGACAAACAACGGCTGGTTCCAAATCCTGTTCTTTCTGTTGGTGGTGCTCGCGCTCACGAAACCGCTGGGCTCGTTCATGACGCGCGTATTCAACCGGGAGAAAACTTTCCTCGACCCGGTCATGCGTCCGATCGAGAAGCTGGTGTACCGGCTGACGGGCGTCGATGAAACCAAAGAGATGCGCTGGACCGAATACGCCGGCTCGATGCTGATCTTCAGCGGCATTTCGATGCTCGTGTTGTACCTATTGCAACGCGTACAGAGCTATCTGCCGCTCAATCCGCAGAAGCTCCCCGGAGTAGCCCCGGACCTGGCATTCAATACAGCAGCGTCATTTACAACGAACACCAACTGGCAGGCGTACGTGCCGGAAGTCACCATGTCGTACCTGACGCAGATGGCGGGCCTTGCCTATCACAACTTCGTCTCCGCGGCGGTCGGAATTGCTCTGGCCATCGCCATCGTTCGCGGGATTGCGCGCCGCGAGCAGGACACTCTAGGAAACTTCTGGGTGGACATGACGCGCGCGACGTTCTGGGTGCTGATGCCGATTTGTATCTTGGGAGCGCTTCTCCTCGTCTGGCAGGGCGTGCCGCAGAATTTCAAGGCGTACGATACGGCGCAGCTGGTGGATCCTCAGACAGTACAAACAACGGACTCTAGCGGGAAGGCAACTACCCAGATCGTCAAGGAACAGACGATCGCGCAGGGACCGGTCGCATCACAAGAAGTGATTAAAGAATTGGGAACCAACGGAGGCGGCTTTTTCAACACGAACAGCGCGCATCCCTATGAGAATCCCACTCCCCTCACAAATCTCGCCGAGATGGTATTCATTTTTGCAATCGGCTCAGCGTTGACTTACACGCTCGGGAAGATGGTGGGATCTCAGAGGCACGGCTGGGCCGTGTGGTGCGCGATGGCCATTCTGTTTTTGGTGGGAGTCACAGTGGCCTATGGGATGGAAGCGCGGGGAAATCCCTTGATACAAACTCCGGCGAACCACTTGCAGGCGGCCGGCAACATGGAGGGGAAGGAGGTCCGCTTCGGCATCGCGAACTCCACTCTTTGGGCCGTGGTGACGACCGACACGAGTTGCGGCGCGGTAAATTCGATGCATGACTCTTACACGCCGCTCGGCGGAATGATTCCGCTCATCAACATGCTGCTGGGTGAAGTCGTATTCGGAGGCGTCGGCTCCGGCCTCTACGGAATCATCGTATTCATTGTCCTTTCCGTCTTCATCGCGGGATTGATGGTAGGCCGCACGCCGGAATATCTAGGCAAGAAGATCGAAGCGTTTGACGTGAAGATGGCCATGCTCACCATCTTGATTTATCCGCTCTTCGTACTGGGGTATACCGCCATCTCCCTGGTCTCGAAATTCGGCGTGTCGAGCCTTGCGAACGCAGGGCCGCACGGGCTTTCCGAAATTTTTTACGCCTACGCGGAAGCAGGCGCCAACAACGGCTCGGCGTTCGCGGGCCTGAACGCGAATACCCTTTGGTACAACACATCCATAGCCTCAACAATGCTTTTCGGACGATTCTTCATGGTGGTTCCAGTTCTGGCGATTGCCGGAAGCCTAGTCCGCAAGAAGCACGTTCCGGAATCGTCGGGCACGTTCCCTGTGACGACACCGCTCTTTACCGGCCTGTTGATCTCCGTGGTTTTGATTGTAGGCGCGCTGACCTTTTTCCCCGCTCTCAGCCTGGGCCCGATCCTCGAGCACCTGCTGATGTACGCGGGCAAGACTTTCTAAGGAAAATAAGAAGACATGACAGCCCAAGACAGGAAGAGCAAGTCGATCTGGGACGGGGAAATCGCCCGTCGAGCGACGTGGGATTCGTTTGTAAAGCTGAATCCACGGACGCTTATGAAGAACCCCGTAATGTTCGTCGTCGAGATCGGCGCGGCGCTTCTCACTGTGGAACTCGTGAGCCACGTGCTCCATCACACGCAGGGCTTCGGCTTTGAGTTCCAAATCACAGTCTGGTTGTGGTTCACGGTGCTGTTTGCCAATTTCGCCGAAGCCATGGCTGAAGGGCGCGGCAAAGCGCAGGCGGACACGCTGCGCAAAGCGCGCACGGAAACCATCGCGTATAGACTGCGGCCCGATGGCAGCAAGGAAGAAGTTTCCGGTTCCAAACTTCGCGCGGGCGACGTGGTCATCGTCATCGCCGGGCAATTTATTCCGGGAGACGGCGAAGTGATCGAAGGCGTGGCCTCGGTCGATGAATCCGCCATCACGGGTGAATCCGCTCCGGTAATTCGAGAATCAGGCGGAGATCGGTCGGCGGTCACGGGCGGCACGCGCGTGCTCTCCGATGAAATCAAGGTTCGCATCACGTCGAACCCCGGCGAGACGTTTCTCGACCGCATGATCAAGATGGTCGAGGGAGCGTCGCGGCAGAAAACGCCGAACGAAATCGCGCTGAACATCCTCCTGTGCGGGCTGACGATTATTTTCTTGCTGGCCGTGGCTACGCTGCAGCCCATGGCCATCTATTCGGGCGCGCCGCAAAGCGCCTTCGTGCTGTGGTCCTTGCTGGTGTGCCTGATTCCGACGACCATTGGCGGATTACTTTCCGCCATCGGCATCGCGGGAATCGACCGCGTCATTCAGCGCAACGTAATGGCCATGTCAGGCCGCGCCGTGGAAGCCGCAGGCGACGTGGACACGCTGCTGCTCGACAAAACCGGAACGATCACGCTCGGCAACCGGCAAGCGACGGAATTCATTACCGCTCCCGGCGTGACGGACGCGGAGCTCGCTGACGCGGCGCAGCTCGCTTCCCTGGCCGACGAAACTCCCGAGGGGCGCTCGATCGTGGTTCTGGCGAAGGAAAAGTACGGATTGCGCGGGCGGCCGCTTTCCTCCATGGATGCCACCTTCATTCCCTTCACCGCGCAAACGCGCATGTCCGGCGTCGATCTTGACGGCCGCTCGATTCGCAAGGGCGCGCCCGACTCGATCAAAAAATATGTCATCGAACATGGCGGCACAGTTCCGTCCGAAGTCGATGACGTGGTGCAAATTGTTGCCAGCTCCGGCGCCACGCCGCTGCTGGTCGCTATCAACGGCCGAATCATGGGCACAGTCCGGCTCAAGGACATCGTCAAAGGCGGCATGCGCGAACGCTTCGATCACCTGCGCGCCATGGGAATCCGAACGGTGATGATCACGGGAGACAACCGCCTCACCGCCGCGGCCATTGCGCAAGAAGCCGGTGTCGATGATTTTCTGGCCGAAGCCAAACCGGAAGACAAACTTGCGCTGATTCGCAAGGAGCAGGCCAAGGGCAAGCTGGTGGCCATGACCGGGGATGGCACCAACGATGCACCCGCGCTGGCCCAGGCGGACGTAGGTCTCGCGATGAACGCGGGCACGCAGGCAGCCAAGGAAGCGGGCAACATGGTCGATCTCGATTCCAATCCGACCAAGCTGATCGAAGTAGTGGAAATCGGCAAACAAATGCTGATTACGCGCGGCGCACTGACCACGTTTTCGGTGGCCAACGACGTGGCGAAATATTTCGCGATCATCCCGGCCATGTTCGCGGGAGCGTTCCCGGTTCTGCAGGCTCTAAACATCATGCGGCTGCAGACTCCCGAATCGGCGATCTTGTCCGCCGTGATCTTCAACGCGCTGATCATCGTTGCCCTCGTGCCGCTCGCCCTGCGCGGCGTGCAGTATCGTCCTGTGGGCGCTTCGGCGCTCTTGCGGTGGAATTTGCTCGTCTACGGCGTGGGCGGGATTATCGCGCCCTTCATAGGGATCAAGCTTATCGACATGATAATCACCAAGATTGGCTGGGCCTGAGGACCGAAGTGAGGAAACGGCTATGAAAAAACACTTTATAACTGCAATTCTGATGACCGTAGTGACGACGGTACTGCTCGGCATCATCTACCCGTTCGTGGTGACGGGTCTGGCGCAGCTGATCTTTCCGAGGCAGGCGAACGGCAGTCTCATCACCGCCAACGGCAAGCTCATCGGCTCGCACTTGATCGGCCAGCCGTTTTCCTCACCCGGGTATTTTCGCTCGCGGCCTTCCGCGGCGGGAAACGCAGGTTATGACGCGGGCAATTCCAGCGGGTCCAATCTCGGCCCCACAAATAAAATGTTGATTGACCGCATGAACGCAGACATTCAAAAGGCCCAGGCCGAAAATCCGGGTACTCCTGTCCCGATGGACCTGGTCACGACTTCCGGCTCGGGCCTGGACCCGCACATTTCACCGGAGGCCGCGGATTTCCAGGTTCCGCGGGTCGCTCGCGAGCGCAGCATAAGCGAGACCGACGTTCGCACCCTCGTCGCCAACCACACCGAAGGCCGCCAGCTCGGATTCCTCGGCGAGCCACGCGTCAACGTACTGGAATTGAATTTGGATTTAGATACGACGCATCCGATGCACAAGTAGCACAGACTTCAGTCTGTGGGGTTTCGCAAAAGAGCCCAAGCGTCGCGCGCCAGCCAAGATCAAGTGGAACCCCACAGACTGAAGTCTGTGCTACGTAAGGCTACTTCTTCTTCGGCTTGCTCGTAGCGGGACCGGCAGGCTCAAACCGGTAGCCCACCCACGGGTCCGTATGGATGTACTTGGGATGGGCCGGGTCCGGCTCGATCTTCTTCCGCAGCTGGTTGATGAACACCCGCAGATATTCCGTCTCATCGCCATAGTCCGGCCCCCAGACAGCCTGCAAGAGGCGCCTGTGCTCCAGCGGCTTGCCCTGGCTGGCCACTAGGTGGCGAAGGAGCTCAAATTCCTTCGGCGTCAAACGTACCGGGCGGCCTTGCACGAGCAACTTCCTGCGTTCGAAATCAATCTCCAGATCATTCGAAACGTACGTGGGAACAGGCTCGGCCGAAGACGTGCGCCGCAGGGCCGCGCGTATTCGCGCCAGGAGCTCTTCCATGCCGAACGGCTTTACCACGTAGTCGTCGGCTCCCGCGTCGAGCGCGAGCACCTTGTCGTGCTCCGTATTCCTTACGGTCAACATGATAATGGCGACGTCGGATTGATCGCGAATTTCGCGGCAGGTGTCGAGACCGCTTTTGCCCGGCATATTGACGTCCAGCAGGACCAACTCGGGACGCTCCTTTCGCATAAGTTCGAGCGCTTCTTCCCCGCTTCGCGCTTCCAGCACCGTATAGCCGTTGCTCGACAGCGTCGTCCGCATCACGCGCCGAATCTGCGGTTCGTCATCCACAACCAATATCGTGGGTGTGCTCATTTTTGTTCCGTCGTCCCCCTGAGGATCGGCAAGCTAAAGGAAAACACAGACCCGTGTCCCACCTGGCTGATCACCCCGATCGTTCCCCCGTGCGCCTCGACGATCGCTTTGGCGATGGGCAGACCCATGCCCGTGCCCTGCACGCGATAGCGCTGGTCCGTGCCGCGATAAAATTTGTCGAAGATCAGTCCGAGTTCCGCCTCGCCGATCCCCGGTCCCTGGTCGGCCACGCTGAACTGCACGAATTCGTCCTTCTCTTCCGCACCGATCGTAATGGCATGGTCCGGAGAGGAATATAAATTTGCATTCTGGATCAAATGAACGAGCACTTCCTGCGCGCGCGCGAAGTCCGCGCGGACCCGCAGGTCCGTATGTTTCAAATCAATCCGGATCGGACGCGTCCCCAGGACCCCCTTGCAGACATCGAGCGCGCCCGCAATCAAATCGTCCGCGCGAACGGGTTCGAGCTGAAGTTTGACTTCGCCGGCTTCCAGACGCGCCATCTCGGCGGCTTCTCCGACGAGACGGTTCAGCCGGTCGCACTCTTCATCGATAATGTGGAGCAGTTCGTCCCGCTGGCCCCCGTCAAGCTTGGCCGGGGAAAGCAGCGTGGTGACCGAAGCCTTCATGGAGGTGAGAGGGGTGCGGAAATCGTGCGTAATCGCGTCCAGGAGGGCCGATTTCAGGCGTTCGCCCTCGCGGGCCGCTTCGGTCTTCCCCACCATTTCGATGGCGTGGGCCCGCTCGATAGCGACCGCGATCAGCGTGCCCATGGCCTCTAAAGACTCGCGCGAAAGGACTGGCCCCGAAATCCCCATGCTGCCAAGAATCCGCGAGCCGAGGCGCAGCGGAGCAAAGCAGACGCTGTGCTCGGCATCGATCTGAAGCTCTTCGCGCGCGACAACCGCTTTCAGAAAACCTGCATCGAGCTGCGGCATATTCATACCCGAGCGGTAGACCTTTTGCTTGTCGGAGAGAAACAGCGCCGCCGCTCCCACCTCGAATGTTTCCACAATCTGGCGCGGGATGGCGTTCAACAATTCGATGGGATTCCCGGCGCTTAGCAGTCGCTGGCTGAATTTGTAGAGACGCTCCACTTCGTGGCGCCGGCGGTTCGCTTCCGCGGCCTGGTTGCGCGCGCGCGTGGAGAGGTCGCTGGCCAGGACCGAAGTCGCCAGGAACGTCACAAGCGCGACCCAATTCTGCGGGTCCGCTATCGTAAGTGTCCCCACGGGCGGCAGGAAAAAATAGTTGTAGGCCAGCGTCGCAGCCAGTGACATGAAAACGGAAACCGAAAGTCCCCACAGAGTCGAGACTCCGAGGATGGCAAGCAAATACGTGAACGCCACGGTGGTTACGTTGAACCGGTGCGTATGCCGGTAGAAATACGTAATGGCTAGAACCGCAGCCAGCGCGGCCGCATATCGGGCGAGGGTAGTGGGCAGATTTTTGGTCACAGGCCGATTCTAGCCTAGCATTTCCAGGGCGGAATGAACGAGAATATCTGTGATGACAAAAACACCCGAAGAATGGCTGGAAGAGGTCTCCCCGAAGGAGCGCACCGAGGGAATCCTGAAGCTCTTCCTCGGCTACGCCCCGGGCGTGGGCAAGACCTTCAGCATGCTGAGCGAAGCCATCCGGCGGCGAAGCCGCGGAGAGGACGTCGTCATCGGCTTCGTTGAAACGCATGGAAGAAAAGGCATCGCCGAGCTGGCCTCCCAGCTCGAGCAGGTCCCCCGGCGGAAAATCGAATACAAGGGCACGATCTTCGAGGAGATGGACCCCGACGCCATCAAGGCTAGAAAACCTCGCGTGGTTCTGGTCGACGAATTGGCGCATACCAATATTCCCGGGAGCAAACACCGGAAACGGTACGAGGACGTGCTGGACCTCGTCGAGGCAAAATTGGAAGTCCTCTCGACCGTCAACGTGCAGCACCTCGAAAGCATCGCCCCCACCGTCGGCGCGATCACCGGAATCAAAATCCGCGAAACGGTCCCGGACTGGGTGTTGGAACACGCCAATGAAATCGTCATGGTCGACTTGACGCCGGAAGCGCTGCAGAACCGGATGAAGCGCGGCGAGGTCTATCACACCGAAAAAGTCGACCAGGCTCTGAAAAATTTTTTCCGCAGGGGAAATCTCATCGCCCTCCGTGAGCTTGCTCTGCGCCAGGTGGCGGAGCAGGTGGACCGCAGCCTGGAAACCTACATGGAGCAGAAGGACATCCACGATCCGTGGCCGGTGCGGGAAAGACTCGCGGTGTGCTTCAGCTCGAATCCCCGAGCGCAATATTTGATCGCGCGCGCCGCCCGCATGGCGCGCCGCATGGACGCCGAACTGTACGCCATCTATGTGGACATCGGCCACGATACATCGGAGCGGGACAAAAATTCGCTCAACGCCAACATTCAATTTTCGGAAAGCCTGGGCGCAAAGGTCGTGAAATTGACGGGCAAGGACGTGTCATCCGCAACAGCGGAGTTCGTTCGCGAGAAGCATGTGACGCAGGTCATCTTCGGCCGTTCCGCGGTCGAAGGGTGGAGGAAGTATTTGTACATGACCGCCATCCACCGCTTTTTGCGCGACGCGCCCGCAGTGGATGTTCACATCGTCACGCAGGAAACCGATTGAAGTGCAACGAGTGGCGCAGACTTTTGCCAGTGGGGTTTGGTCCTAACAAGGACGAATCCCCACAGGCTGAAGCCTGTGCCACTACACCTCGCGAGCCGTAACTTCGTGGCGATATTCAAATAGCTTGGTAAGCTTTCGGCGCACGTACCGTCCCGCAAACCATCGCCCCAGAACGCCGAACGGAAGAGCATATTCCACGCGGTCCTCGAGAAAGCAGGCGGAAGGTCCGTCCGGCTCGAATGTGTGCGTATGTTTCCAGTATGCAAACGGGCCTGAAATCTGGACATCCGAAAAATAACGGCCGGCTTCGTAGTCCTGATGCTCCGCGATCCATCGCCGCCGGAAGGGCCATCTCCCGAACTGGAGAACAACGCGCGCGCCGCGTTCGATTCCGCCGGTTTTCTCAATCACTTTCACATGTTCCCCGGGCGGCGTGAGCCGCTCCAGCGCACCCGGCCAAGCGTGCCACTCATACACTTTCGCGGCAGGAGCGTCAATTCGAGAACGGCGAACAAAAGTTTCCGTTTTCACGTCGTCCTCAGGCAGCACATCTCGATGATGAGGTGACAGGCCTCACAAAATCCAGACGAGGAGCGCTGTCAGACTGTACAATATCCCGCTGCACCGGACCGGGATTAAGAAGCATCCCATAGCGCGAGTTGCAATACAGTTTGAAGTCTCGCAGGTCCGAACTGAGCCGTACCATAACGGTAATCTCAAGAGGAGAACATGGCCCAAATATTTGATCCACTACAGATTCGCGGAGTCACCCTGCAAAATCGCATCGTCGTTTCCCCCATGTGCCAATATTCCAGCCAGGATGGATTCGCGAACGACTGGCATCTCGTGCACCTGGGCAGCCGCGCGGCCGGCGGCGCCGGCTTGGTCTTTGCGGAGGCATCCGCAGTCACCGCCGAAGGCCGGATCACCGCTGAGGACCTCGGAATTTATAAGGACGCGCACGTGGAGTTTCTTTCGCGCATTGTTCGATTTCTGAAGAGCCAGGGGACCGTTCCGGGCATGCAGATTGCCCATGCGGGGCGCAAAGCCAGCACGCAGAGGCCATGGGAAGGCTCCAGCAAAGTTTCGGTCGAAGATGGCGGCTGGGTGCCGGTGGCGCCGAGCGCGGCCGCTTTCTCGGAAACCTACCCCATGCCCCGAGCCCTAACGAAAGAGGAGATCCGGGCCATCGTGGACGCATTCGCGCAGGCCGCGCGCCGCGCGCGAGAAGCGGGCTACCTGGTCCTGGAGATTCATGCGGCGCATGGCTATCTGGCCCACGAATTCTTTTCCCCGCTCAGCAATTTCCGGACTGACGAGTACGGCGGATCGTTCGAAAACCGGACCCGGATCGGACGGGAAATCGTTACCACTGTCCGGAAGGTATGGCCGGAAAATCTTCCTCTTTTCATTCGAATCTCCGCCACGGATTGGAAAGAAGGCGGCTGGGACCTGGACCAATCCGTGGAACTTGCGAAGCAACTCAAGCCTCTGGGCGTGGACCTGGTGGATTGCTCCTCCGCGGGACTCGCCGTGGATCAGAAAATTATTGCCGGCCCCTGCTTTCAGGTCCCGTTCGCCGAACGCATCCGCCGCGACGCGAACATTCCGACTGCCACTGTCGGATTGATCGAGACGAAGGAACAGGTCGCCGATATCCTTGCCAAAAATCAGGCTGACCTGGTTTTCATGGCGCGCGAATTCCTGCGCGATCCCTACTGGCCTCTGCGAGCCGCGCGCGAACTGAAACAAAAGATCAGCTGGCCCGCGCAATATCTGCGCGCCGCCCCGCCGGATTCTCCCGCGCGGAAACCGACGGAAGAAGCGGCAGCTCAAGAAAAATCAGCCAGGTAAATATTGAGTCGGTTAAATTAATACCGAGCGCGCATCCGGGAAAACATTCCAAGAATGGCGCGAACTTCGGGGAGGCCGAGAACCGCGGCTCCGGCAAAATAGGCGAGGCCGTAAGGGCCCAGGACTACGATTGCAAGTAGGATCGGGTTGCGGTGACCGGCCGCGAGTAGCAGGGCGCGGCCTATCCCTGCTGCCACCAGCGCGGCACACCAGCCTTTCGCAAGATACGCAGGGGGGAGTCCCGTCGCGCCAATTCTCCGATTCAAAGTTCGGCGCAACAGCGCGAACTCCACCCAGGAAGAAATGCCCGCTGAAATCGTGAGCCCGGCGACGCCCCAACGCGAGTCAATCCCCAAAGCGTGCGGCAGCGGGATCGCCGAAAGGTATCCAAGCACGGTGGTTAAGACGACCCGGATTACGGCGTAGTTCAAGGGCGTGCGCGTATCCTTCAGCGCATAGTAAGTTGACGAATAGAGACGCCCGAGAGTGGACGCCAGCAATCCCACCGTCGATCCCGCCAATATTCCCCAAACATAGTTTGCGTCCGCGTGGGTGAACCGGCCGGACTGGTAGATCGCTGCCACAATCACATCGCCCAACACGAGAAAAGCCGCAACCGATGGAATCACAAGAAATGCAATTTGCCGCAGTCCCGCATTGAGGCGCGCTCGCAACACTTCGGCGACTTCGGACTCCGCACCCACGGCGCCCGACATGGCCGGAAGTTCCGCCGCCGATACCGACATCCCGAACAGGCTCACCGGCAGTGTGTACAACGTTTGCGCGTAGGCCAGCGCAGCGACTGCGCCCGTCGGCAGCAAGCTTGCGAGCAGCGCATCCACGTAGGCGCTGATCTGCACGACTCCCCTGCTGATGAACACGGGAAAGAAATTGCGCACGACCGTGCGGACATTTTCGAGATGAAAAGCGAACGACAGGTGCAAACCTTTCAAAAGCCGCAGCACAACGGGCAGCTGGATCGCCACCATCAGCGCCGCGCCCACGACCGATCCCCACGACAAAACGATAGCGAGCGGAAACTGCGCGTATCGCGCGCCGAATCCCCAGAGCGTGGCGATCATCGCCGCGTTCCAAATCACCGGCGCCGTATAGGAAAGAAAAAATCGCCGGTGACTGTTCAAGATTCCGAGGCACCACGCGGAAAAAACGAAAAGCCCCGCCCCGGGAAACAGGATGCGCACAATCCGAATCGTCAATTCGCGCTTTTCGCCGCTGAATCCCGGCGCGATCGCGTCGATCAGAAAAGGAGTCGCCAAGACGCCAAACAAGACGAGCATGGAAGTGCTGAGCGCGAGCAAGGCTGCCACGGCTCCGGCGGTGCGGCGGGCTTCCTCATCCTCATCGCGCGCGAGCAGCGCGGCGTAAACAGGAATGAAGGAGGCAGAGAGGACACCTTCGCCAAACAAATTTTGCAGCGCATTGGGAATGCGGAAGGCCGCTTTGAACGCATCCGCGGCGTCGGAATTTCCGAAATAATGGGCAAAGACGCGATCGCGAATGAGTCCCGCGATGCGGCTCAGGAAGATTCCGGAGGCCACGAGAAACGAAGAGCGCTTCGAGGCGAAGCGGCTGGCGACCGCTGTTCCGGAGCCGCTCACAAACCCATTCTGCAGAGGGAATTCATAGTTTCGCGTTATCCATTACAAGAGCAGCACGGCAGGAAGTCAACCACGACTGTGGAGGGATGTGCGGTCCACGGACGGCGCACGGGCCGGGACGCTTACAATTTTCGGGCGGAACCCAACACCGGCGCCGCCGGGAATGCGGAGCATTTGCGGCCGATGGAGGGGCAATCTAAAATAAGCGCTGCCGGGACTGGTTCAAGAGACTTTAAGAAATATATTACCTGTAGAGCCAGTCAAAGAGTATATTTCCAGCCAGCCCGTAGAAACTCACGGTCGTCCGAGCAGAAAATCGGAGGGAAGCCATGAAAAATAGTCTTGGGGTGAGTTCCCTCGTGATGATTGGTCTTTTAGCGGTTTCCGCTCCGCTGTTCGCACACCATGGAAACGCGTCGTACGGCAATGCGAAACAACTCACTGTAAAGGGAACCGTGACGGAATGGGTTTGGCTCAATCCTCACACTCTTCTGAAGATGGATGTAAAAGATGACGAAGGAAAGGTAGTCAATTGGGTTGTGGAGTGGAGTGCTCCGTCCAGCCTCATCAACTTTGGCATAAACAAGCAGACATTCAAGCCCGGGGATGAGGTCACGGTTGTCATGATCACACCGGACAATGGCGCGCCAGTCGGACGTATCCAGCGGGTCATGCTCGCCAACGGCAAGTGGTTACGCGGGTAGACTGAGGAGCCGTTCGCCTGGGCGGCCGCGCGATGAAGAAAAGGATTTCCGATATGTTCAGCCGCTTCGTGGTCCCAACGATTGTCCTTGCAGCATCGACATTTTCACTGCCTTCGCGCGCCCAAAATGCTCCGCGGACGCCGTTTCCTGCGCCCGATCCAGGCGCTGTGCCGGTGGATCAAAACCGGGAAAAGCATATCGACGGCTGGTACAAGGAGGTGCCCGCACCGCCGAAAGATCAGAAGGCAGCCCCAGCTCCTCGCCACGACCTGTCCGGAATTTGGGAACCAGCCGCAGGATGGCGGGACGGAGTCCAATTCATGGGTGCGAAGGAATACCCATCGGACGGGAAGCACATTTTGCCGTTCACTCCATTGGGGGAGAAAGCGTTCAAAGCCAATAAGCCGGGATTTGGAACCACAGAAGTTCCCATTGCACTCAATAACGATCCGTTTGATATCTGTGATCCAATCGGGTTTCCACGCATAGAACTCTTCAACCTGAGGGCGCTCCAGATCGTTCAAACTGAAAAGCAGGTGCTGATCTTCTATCAAAATGATCGGACATTTCGAAGCATCTGGATGGACGGGCGAAAGTTTCCTCCCGAGGACATTTCAGAGCCGCGATGGTACGGGTACTCCATCGGCAAGTGGGAGGACGACACCACGTTCGTCATCCAGACGGTTGGTCTCGATGAAAGGACCTGGATCGATAATGTCGGCCGTCCGCATAGCAGCAACTTGCGAGTGGAAGAACGGTTCCACCGCGTAAGCCACGACATCCTGGAGCTCACCCTGACGATCATCGATCCAGCGATGTATATAAAACCGTGGATCGCCCTCGATAAGTTCCCTCTGCGGTTGCAACCAGCCGATTTCGATCTCCGGGAGATGCTCTGCTCACCCTCGGAACAGGCGGAATTCGACAAGCAAGTGAGCAGGCCCGCCATAGCTGACACAAAGAAGAAGTAGCCTGGCTGCTGTGGGCTGCGCGGGCCGGGTTCAAAAGGTAGTGGAATAGTTCAGCGATATTTTCCGATGAATTCAGAGTCAATCTCGGCTTTCAGATTGCGGGCGAACCGGCCCGAGGGCTTCGCGGACGCTCTGCGCCAGGCTTTCATGCGTGAACGGCTTCTGCAAGACTCGCACCGTTCTTCCGCGAACGCCGTGCTTTTCGATGGCGTCGTCCGGGTATCCGGACATGTAGAGGGTCCGAATGCGGGGAAACTGAACGATGAATTGACGGGCGAGTTCCGGACCCGTCATGCCGGGCATGACGACGTCGGTGAGGAGCAAATCCAATCGCCCTTTGTGCTTGGCTGCAATGCGCAATGCGTCCGCGCCGCTAGGCGCCGGCAAAACATGGTAGCCAGCGCCGAGCAAAACTTCCGCGGCCATCCGCCTCACGGCAGGGTCGTCTTCGACTAAAAGTATGGTTTCGCCGCCGGAAGTGAAATCGAGAACTTCTTGAACCAGATGGGGATCATCCGGTTGCGCCACACGCGGCAAAAGCGTTTGAAACACGCTCCCGGCGCCGATTTCGCTTTCCACCCAGATGTATCCGCCACTTTGCTTCACGATTCCATACACGGTGGCGAGGCCGAGACCTGTCCCCTTCCCTTTTTCTTTGGTAGTGAAGAAGGGCTCGAAAACGCGCGCGCGAGTCTGCTCGTCCATGCCAATTCCTGTATCCCGAACCACGAGGGCGACGTACTCCCCGGGAGCAACAAACGGCTGCGGTGCCGGAGTTTGCGAATTTACGGATACGTTGAGCGTCTCCAGGCGCAGGCGGCCTCCTTGCGGCATGGCGTCGCGCGCATTTCCCGCCAGGTTCAGCACGATCTGTTGCAACTTTCCGGGATCCACCCTGGTCCAGCCGAGATTGGAATCCATGACCAAGTCGAGGGCGATGTCCTCGCCGAGCACGCAACGCAGAATGCCGTCCATATCTTCCAGAACAGAATTCATTTGCACGACCGCCGGTTCAAGTATTTGGTTCCGGCTATAAGCCAAGAGCTGACTCGTAAGCCACGCCCCGCGCTCCGCTGCCTTTCGGATTTCTTCGATCCGCTGCCGGGAGCGCTCTCGCGGTTCGTCGCGCTTCAGCAAGAACTCGCTGTGCCCCAGAATCACGGTCAGGAGGTTGTTGAAATCGTGAGCGATGCCGCCGGCCAACTGGCCGATCGCTTCCATTTTGCTGGCTTGTTGCGAGGCTCGATGTTCCTGAGCCTGCGCCAATTTGGGGCGCTTCAAATCTTTCGACGCGCGGACTGGCTCGACAGACTTTTTGCGGGCCTTCTCTTTTCCTCGTGCCTGCGAGGCCTTGCCGGAAGCCTGTATGGTTTCGACCACGGAAGAATCTGATGACACAGATCCCCTTGTTGGAAAATTGGCGATTCGATTCCTGCGGCGGGAAGGGGGGAATCCTACCGGGCCCGCCGATTTAACAGGCAAGCCTTGACGAAACGAATTTATTCCCGGGAAATCCTGATGTCAACGCGGAATTGCAGCCCGGTTTCGCAGGCATTTCGAAATGCGAATCAGCCTGCAAAGACGGTAGCCACGAGGTCGCTGACCTCCTTGGCGTATTCATCGAGGGAGAAGGTGAAGCGCGCCAAATCGATTTCGGCCATGCTCGGAAATTTCAAGATTAGATACAGCCACCCCGGCTCACTGGCGAAATCGACCTGGCGGGGCTCGTAGTAGCCGTAGCCCAAATCGCGCATCCGGCAAAGCAAGTCGCTGAGATGGACGAGCGCGACGAGCGGCCCGCCGCGTTCCGGATCACCGATCTGATGATGAAGTTCGATTGCGTCGGCGATATCGGAGGGAATTTTCCAGGCCTCGGCAAGGATGCGGCCCGAGTCGCTATGCGTAAAGCCGAGCGTGGCCTGCTCGGCTTCATCCAAGGGAATTTGTTCGTGCGTCGCTTTTTCCATCGCGGCGCGGAATTCCTCCGGCGCGACCATGCAATTCACGAGCACGCCGATATCGTGCAGCAGACCCGCCAAGTAAGCCTTCTCCGGGTCCGGGTACTCGATCATTTCCGCGAACTTGCGGCAGACGAGCGCGACACCGAGGGAATGCCGCCAGAACACGGCGGGATCGACGACCCAGCGGTTCGCGGGAATGACTTTCGAAAGCGAATTCGAAAAGAGCAAATCGCGGACCCGCCACATGCCCAGGCTCATTACGGCCGAGCGGACCGTCTCGGCGGGCATGCTGCGCATGAACAGGGCGGAATTGGCCATGCGAATACATTGAGCGGCGATGGATTTGTCATAGGAGACGAGTTCCACGATTCGGTCCATGTCGACCTGCTCGGCCGGCTGGTCCAGGCAGCGCAGCAAGGGGCGCAGGATCACGGGAATCGCCGGCATGGAGTCGATCTTCACGATTCGCGAACGCAAACGGTCAAGGGTTTCGGTTTTCATGGAGTCCCTGCCTTCGATGTGGGTTCGCCTGACTTCCAATACGCCGTGGCGCCGGGGAAGTGGACCAAACGAAATTTTTCGCTGATCCCAAACAGCGATTCGGAATGGCCGAGAAAGAAATAACCGTTGGGCATCAGCGCGTTGTAGAAATGCTGGATCGTCCGAGTTTTGGATTTCCCGTCAAAATAGATCAGGACGTTGCAGCAGAAGATAACGTCGAGCCCGCGCATGAAAAGCATTTTGCTGTCATCCAGCATGTTCAACCGCGAGAAGGTGATGTGGGTTTTCACCGTATCCGCCACGTGAAAATCCGATCCCACCTTGGTGAAATATTTTTTCATGAACTCGGGCGGAACGTTCCGCACGGCGTAATCGTTGTAGACGCCTTCCTGCGCCTTCGCGACCGAGCGGTCGTTCAGGTCCGTGGCCATGACCTCGAACGTCCAACCCTTCAACGAGCCTTGCGTTTCTTCGAGCAGGATCATGGCGAGCGTGTACGACTCTTCGCCCGTGGAGCAGCCGGCGCTCCAGAAGCGGAGCTTCGTGAACGCCATTTTCTTTTTGGCTTCGGCCAGCGAGGGAATCACGACTTTGCGAAGGGCGTCGATCTGGGGCAGACTCCGGAAAAGGCACGTCTCGCCGATGGTGATTTCATTGAGCAGGTTCCTCATTTCCGAATCGCGATTCGGGCGAGCGGTCAAAAAATCCAGATACTCGCGTGGAGTTCGCGCTCCGACGACCTTCATCCTTCGGGTTGCCCGGCTGACGAGAAGGTAGAATTTGTTCTCCGCCTGGTAAATTCCGGATACCTGGTAGATCAAATCGCGGATGCGAATCCAAGCCGGGTCCGACAGGCTCTCCGCGACAACCGCTTCGTCCTTCAGGAGAGTGGTTTCATTTGACATGAGGGCCGTCCAATCGTGGTCGACGGGTTTTGACCTGGGTGCCTTCTTGACCGGGTGGTGATCCGTGAGTGATCCATTGCGGACCATTCCGGCAACCGCACCCGGGGCATGAAAATTCAACCAGTTCATCGGCCAAGTTGCGCAACTCTTGAATGAATCGGGCGCAAGTTACGGGTGGACCACGGACGGATTCGGCACAGTTGCAGGCGCGGGTACTTCCCGTTTCTCATTCTCCTGCGACTGGGCCACGGGTAGAAAGGGCGCCAGAATGACGACGTCGAGGCGCCGGTTCTGGGCGCGGCCTTCGGGTGTGCCATTACTGGCGACGGGATGGAACTCGCCGTACCCTGCGGCGGAAAGGTGGCTTGGCGGAAGCCCATAATTTGTAATCAGAAGCTGAATGAGGTCCGTGGCCCGCGTGGTGGAAAGTTCCCAATTCGAGGAAAATCGAGCGGTGTGAATGGGGACGTTGTCGGTATGCCCCTCGATACGAAGATTCTCCGGCCTCTGTTTGAGAACTCCGGCGAGTCGCGAGATCGCATCCAGAGAAGTCGGGCGAATGGTGGCCGACCCACTATCGAAAAATCCTATCTCTTTCAAGCTCACAACTAACCCCTCCCGGCGCATGGACATGGTGACTTCGTGCCGCTGAATTTCCGGATTGAGTGCCTTCTGGATCGCTTCCTGGGCCTCCTGCAACGACACTGCCTCACCTGCACTGGACACGACACCCTTCATGGGATTGACGAATCGCTTCAAGTCCGTGTCTTTGTTAATATTTTCGACGATCTGCACATTTTCAAAGGGGATTTGATCCTCATCCTTTATAGGAATTTTTGTGTTGGAGGTTTGAAACACGCCGAGTTCCTGGAACGCCACCTGGATAGCCAGCGCCAGGCGGCCGGCCTTGCGTTTGTCCACTTGCGAAGAGGAATACAACACCACGAAGAATGCGAACAACAGGGTGATGAAATCCGCATACGAAACCAGCCAGCGTTCGTGGTTCACGTGCTCTTGCGGTTTCCTTTTCATACTTGCACCTCTTCTCTTTCCTTCTCTTGTTCCGGCATCTCCGCGAGGAAGCTGACCAGCTTGGTCTCGATCATCCGCGGATTCATGCCCTCCAAAATGGAAACCACGCCTTCCAGCATCATTTCCCGAATGATCTGCTGATCACGAATGCGGATTTTCAGTTTTCCGGCTGCGGGAAGCAGGACCAAATTCGCGGCTCCAACACCGTAAACCGTGGCCACAAAAGCCACTGCAATTCCCTTTCCCACCTCATCGATATTGTCCAGATGCTGCATAACTTGGATCAGTCCGAGGATGGCTCCGATGATCCCAATCGTCGGGGAAAATCCGCCGGCGGATTCAAACACTCTGGGAATATTTTCCTCGTGTTCCCCCTGCTTCTCCATTTCCAGTTCCATCATCTTTCGCAATTCTCCGGGCTCGGTTCCATCCACGGCGAGCATCAACGCCTTCCTCATAAACGTGTTCTGAATCCTATCCAAATCCTTGTCGAGCGAAACGATTCCTTCCCTGCGGGCTTTGTGCGCGATGGTGACAATCTCCTGGATGATTCCTCGGGGATCGGATTTGGGAACAAAGAAAATTGTCACCAGACTGCGGAACGCCGCAAGCACGACGCCGACGGGAAATTGGACCATGATGGCGCCGAAAGTTCCGCCGAACACGATCAGCGCCGCGGTCGGCTGCAAAATCTGGCCGATCTGGCCCCCCTCCAAAATCAGGCCGAGCAGAATCGCTCCCGCGGCAACCAATAAGCCGATGATGGTGCCTATATCCATTGCTTACCGTTCCTCAGGGGGAACTTCCTTCGGGGTGGGGTCGGCGGATCCCGCTCTCGGAGAGGTCCTCCCAGAGGAGTTCATCTCCAGCCCGTCCAATACGCGCCGGCGAAATTGCACGATCTTTTCTAGAATTTGTTCACTGGTTTCACGAACGACGATCTTTTCACCATTCACCAGTGAAATAACGGTATCCGGAGTGTTTTCGATAAGTTTGATCAGGTCCGAATTGACGACCAATGTCAGACCGTTGAGGCGTGTGAGTGGAATCATGATTTCACTGAGGCGGCTCTTGTTCCGTTACGGCACACCCTTTCGCCTTTTTCGCTTTCCGACTTACACATCGGCGAATCGGGTGATGGGTTGAGATGGAAACAAAACCGGTTTTCGCGGTCCACACATTTCCTCATGATTGTCATGCTACAAATCCCGTAATCCGAAATTTGCACATCGCACCTGCCGAGAACGCGCGTCAGGCCCCCACGGGTTTGATCCAACCACTCGCAATAGAACTATTTTTGTTTTTCATCCGCACTGAAAAATGCGCATTCCGGGTAGCACAGCCACTCCTGGCTGTGTGCCTTTTTTAAGCGCCGGAAAAACCCCACAGTCAGGAGTGGCTGTGCTACGAAAACCGATCGCTCACTGACTTATTCCGCAACCTGCGAAGCCCGTCTTTCGTTTGGGGCACGAGACAATCAAAACCAGACAGGCTGAAGCCTGTCCTACTCTTGATATTGATATGTTCGTGTGAAATGCGCGTGGGTGCGCGTTCATTCCCGGCAGTACTCCCTGTTCACAAAAGATCAACTGCCCTAGCAATGCAAGGCGCCGCGCAATTAAAGCTCGGGAACTTCATGCCGATAGGACAAGTGGAGGAAGAAACCCCGATCCGAAGACCGAAAGCGAGCCAAGTAAGTTCCGGAGCTAACCAGTCCCGGGGCCAAGTGCTCCAAAACGGAAAACGGAATCACTTCTAAGGAGCCCAAACATATGGCAATCAGTATTCTTAACAACATCGCTTCACTCACGGCGCAAAACCAGTTGTCGGTTACACAAGCAAACCTGAATAAGACCCTGTTCCAATTGTCTTCTGGTTCGCGAATCAATTCCGGCGCGGACGACGCGGCAGGCTTGGCTATCGCAGACGGATTGCACGCCAACGTCACGGCCTTGACGCAATCGGCGCAAAACGCCAACAGCGGTGTCGGTTCTCTTCAGGTGGCCGATGGCTCGCTCGCCCAGGTCACTCAACTTCTCAATCGCGCCGTCACGCTGGCCACGGAGGCTTCCAACGGCACGGTGTCGAATACGCAGCGCACCGCGATTCAGGCTGAGTACTCTCAGATCACGGCGGAAATCGACCGCATCGGAGCCAAGACCAACTACAACGGCACGGCGGTATTCACCAACACTCCGACCAGCATATTCATCAGTGACGGCGCCAGCAACAGCACGATCAGCGTGGGCACGCAGGCGTTGTCCTCTGCTTCCCTGGGCTTGGTAGCCGGCACGGTTAACCAGACGGTTGCGGCGACTTCGGCTGTGGGGCATATCGACTTCAGCGGCACTGGGCCGGCTGCGGGCGAAATAGTCACGGTGGGCGGTACCACTTATACGTTTCAGGCCGCTGCCGCCGGCGCCACTGGCACGGCGGGTGCGCAGATCGTCCAAGAAACCGGATCCGCGACTGCCGATGCTGTGAACCTGGCCAATGCCATCAACTTTTCTGGTGGCACCTCAGGAGTCGACTATGGGTCCACAGGCTCAGCCAACGCCACGTTTACGGCGGTGGCGAGCGGCACCGATGTGGCTATCTTTGCCATCACACCCGGTGTTGGCGGCAACGGCGCCACCCTAACTGACACTGGCACCCTCAGTGGCAACGTGGCTCTCACGGCGACCACGGGTGGCGCGGCTGCAACTACAACCCATCCGAACCTGACCAACGTCCTTCTGACTGCCGCGGATGCCCAAGCGACACTCGGCTTGATCAATACGGCTGTCGCAAACGTTGCAGGTCTGCGCGGCACTCTCGGCGCAAACATCAACCGGCTGCAATCCGCCAGCAACGTCATCAGCAACCAAGTTCAGAACCTGACCGCTGCCGAAGATGGCATCCGCGCCGCGGATATCCCGTCGGTGGTCGCCAACCTCTCGCGATTCACCATCCTGAACCAGTCCGGCATCTCGGCCCTGGCCCAGGCGAATTCGGCACAGCAGAGCATCCTCACGCTGCTCCGCTAACCGGATCGAGAGAGCAAAACACGCAAAGGGCGGGGCTCTTCGAGCCCCGCCTTTTCGCACGGAGATTGCGAATTATTGAAGGCGGCAGAAATTGAAAAGCACAGTAACTCCGCGCTTCGATGCATTCAGGGATAGAGAGGAATTCAAGTGGCTAGCTCCATATCATCTCAAGTTACGGGTCTCGGCACGAATACCGGGTTAAGCACAAATTCCACCTCGGGAAACAATACGGGCCTCGGGCAAGGCATTGATGTCAACTCGTTCGTGCAGCTTGCGCTCGCTCCCGACACCGCCAACATAACCAGCCTGCAAGCCCAGCAGGCTGCCGTGAACAACGAAAGTTCGGCGTTGTCGGCGATCACGGCAAATCTGACCGCACTGCAATCGGCGGCAAGCGCGCTGAGCGATCCACTTGGGATACTCAGCTCCGAGATTACAAGTTCCACCGACCCAACCGCGGTCACGGCAACCGCATCCTCCTCTTCGGTCCCAGGGGCGCACACCATTGCGATCACTTCTTTGGCGACCACTTCATCGCTTTACTCCGATGATGTAGGCACGAGCGCCACTCCGCTGGCCACCGGCGACACGATTTCGATTTCGGCCGGCGGCACACAGATCGCGTCCGTGACGGTGGATTCCACCAATAACACCCTGGGCCAAATTGCCGCAGCGATCAACAGTCAGGCAACTTCGTACACCTCGGATACTGTACCGACGGGCAGCACTCCGCTGGCCACTGGCGACACGATTTCGATTTTGGCTGGCGGCGCCCCGGTCGCAACCATTGCTGTAAATTCCACAAACAACACGCTGACCGGCATAGCCGATGCCATTAACAATCAAACTTCATTAGTGCACGCAAGTGTCGTCAATGATGCAAATGGCGCGCATCTCTCCATTCTCAACGCCGCGGGAAGTCCCGGCAACCTATCCATCACCGGCAACCTGCATCTCCCCAATACCACGGCAATCAACTTCAATCAGGTGGTCCAGGCCAGAGCCAGCGTCATCAATGATGCGAATGGCGCACGGCTGGCCGTTGTCAGCGGAGCCTCGGGCGCTCCCGGCAATCTGACCTTCACCGGGAGCCTGCACCGGACCGACAATTCCGCCGTCAGCTTTACGCAGGCGGTGCCGGGATTGAACGCAGTCCTATCAGTTGACGGGGTCCCGATTAGCTCCACCACAAACACGGTAAATAACGTGATCAACGGAGTGGCGCTGAACCTGGCGGGACCTACTACCAACGGGCCTGTCACATTGACGGTGGCGCCCGATACTTCCAGTATCACCACGGCCATCAATCAGTTCGTTTCCAGCTATAACACCGCGATTACCGCCATCAATGCGCAATTCCAAGTAGGTCCCGGCGGAACCGTGGGCGGATCTCTGGAAGCCGATAATTCACTGCGTGATGCTCAACAAACGTTGCTCAATGCCATCACCTACTCGACAGCCGGAAGCGGCGGGGCCGTGAATCTGACCAACCTCGGCATCAATGTCAATAACGACGGCACACTCAGCGTTGATTCCGGAGCGCTGGCTACGGCCCTATCTTCAAACTTTTCGGGCGTGCAGAGCTTCATGCAGACGCCCTCGACCGGCTTCGCGGCAAACCTCAATACCGTGCTGAGCAATGTGACGGACTCGGCCACCGGAACGTTGGGACTGGACGCGCAGGGACTATCGCAATCGTCGCTCGATTTGACAAATCATATCTCGGACCTGCAAGCGTCTATAGCGGTCCAGGCGCAAAATCTCACGGCGGTTTATGCGCAGGTCAACACCACACTCCAGGAACTGCCGCTCCTGCAAGAGCAACTGAGCCAGCAACTCGCGAGTATCGCATGACGAATTATGATCCAACCTTGAGTTACCACCAGGCCTCCGCTCGCGGCGCATCTCCGGTCGCCGGGGTGGTGGCGCTCTATGACACCATCCTGCGCGACTTCGTGAGGGCCCTGGCGGCGCTGCAAGCCGGAGATGTCGAAACTCGCGTCCTCGAGCTCAATCATGCCCTGCTGGTCATCGCGCAATTGCAAGGCGTGCTGGATCATGAGCGCGGCGGAGATGCCGCGAAAAATCTGGATCGGTTCTACCACTTAACCCGCGGATTGATCGTGCAGGCAAACTTCAAGGCCGCGCCCCAACCCATCGAAGAACTGATCGAACTTTTTGGCGGGGTTCGCCAAGCATGGAGCCAGGCGGAGCAGGAGTCACACGCTGGCCAGATACAGGCGCCGGCGCCGGATCAGCCTGGCGACCCGGCGGCCGCGGACGCTGCCAGTCCTGCAAGCGATGACGTCGATACACCTCAGCTTCAATGGAGTGCGTGATGGATAAACAAAAACATGAACGATTCCTTATCGCGAACCAGGAACTCCGCGACTTCTTGCGGAAGGTTGAGCATCTGGCCATAGGGACCGGCACGGTCACCGACGGTGATTTGAAAACATTATCGCTACGCCTCTCCACTCTCTCTCCCGAAATCGGGGACGCATCTCGCAGCGAAACTCTCGACGCCGATCTGCGAAACGAAGTTGCTGAATACGTCAAGAATCTTCGCGCGCTGCAAGCCGCCCTGGAGAACGTGCGCTGCATCATGCTCGCTCGCAAGCTTCAATTGGAAAATGCCAGGCATCATCTGTATGGGTTGCAAGGATGGGTCAACGCCTACAGTCAAACCACTTGATCAGTGATCCCTAAAAGCCCGTCCGAAGTTTCCCACAAATCCACGGAAGATCCATCGCAAATTCCATGAATGTCACTGCACTGTAGTGATCTTGCATTTGTAGGGGCACGGTCCGCCGTGGCAGATGCCCGTCTGAAGGCGGGCGCTACATGAACAAAAACCGAATTCTCATACAGACTCTACAGTCGATTCGCAGTGTGCCAGCTTCATGAGCGGCAATTACTTCAGATAATTCAATAAATTCAAAGTGGATAGGATCTGGTTCGTCGCGCTGAGAATCGCATTGGTCGCGGTGCTGGCCTGTTCCAGGTTGGTGATCGATGTCGCCAGGTCCACTCCGACCAGGGTGTTTTCCTGTGTGGCGAGCTGAAGCTTATCGCTGTTGAGAGACGTCTGCGAGGATTGCAACTGCTTCAGCGCATTCCCGTAAAAAACGCGCTGGGTGGTGAACTCTGTGAAGGCTTGATCCAGGTTCGTATTGGCGGCGGGAAGCCCGGTATTGGTCTGCAGGGCTGTGATTAGTCCATTGAGCGCGCCTAGAACATCTCCCGCGGGGTTCGTAAAGATCTGGCTTCCCGGCAGATTGATTTGGATAGATTGCCCGGATGAAATTTGGATCGAGTTCACATTGGTGTTGCCATTGTATTTCACGCCGTCAGGTTGCGTGGCATCGAGCACGAACGGCTGCGTGGACGTTGCTGTCCCGGCGAAAAGATAGTTTCCTTGAAAGGTCTGGTTCGCAAGACCGAGCACTTGATCCCGAATTCCCGAAACTTGCTCGGCGACGGCCTGCCGGTTCGCATCCGAAAGAGTTCCGTTCGCGCCTTCGACCCCCAGCGAAATGGCCTGCGTCACAGCGGTTACCACGGAACTCAGCGTGGAATCGGTCGACGCCGCCTGTGACTGCAGGAAGCTGTTGTTCTGCAAGAACTGGTCGTCCTGATTGCTTTGCACGTGATTTAGAACATCCTGGGACGCGGCCGCGGGATTGTCGGATAGCCGGTTCACGATCCGGCCCGTGGAGATCTGTTGCAGAGCGGTGCTCTGAGCCTGCCGGTTCAGGGCGATCGCAGCGAGTAAATCGGGAGCCGGATCGGGATTGATACGTACGCTCATGTGGGCATCATCCTATTGCGTCATGTTGATCGTCGTCGTCAAGAGCTGATTGACGACGTTGACCACGTTTGCCGAAGCTTCATACGCGCTCTGGTATCGGATCAGGTTTACGGCTTCCTCGTCGAGGGAAACACCCGAGACTGCCCCGCGCTGGTCCGTCAGTTGTTGCTGCACCAGGCCCACGGCCGTCTGTTCGGATTGCGCCTGAGAAACCTGGTTGCCAACCTGGAAGACCAGATTCGAGTAATAATTGATGGGGGTTTGCCCGCTCACGATCGCCTGATTCTGCAAATTTGCGAGTGCCAACGCGTTCCCATTGCTTCCGACGGTGCCGTCGGAACTTGCGGCGACCAGATTAGGATCGCTGATGGCCACGGCAATGGAAGAAGCCGCGCCGGCTGCGCTGGCGGGTTGGGTGAAGAAATTCACGCCGGCAGTTCCATTCGCGTCAAATCCAGCGCGGCTCTGCGTGTTGAAGGAAGTTTCCAGGTTATAGCCCAGCGTGTCGAGCTGGTTGAGGACGCCGGGAATGGCTTGGTCGCGCGCCTGAATCGAGCCGCCTAGACTTCCGCCCGTTATATTCGGAGTAATGTCCACGCCATTGGAAAAGACGTCATGATAGGTGGTGTTCGGATTCACCTGGGTGGACAATTCGAAACTTTGGCTGCCGTCCACGAGAACCGCCCCGCTGGTGGTGGCGATCGTCAAGCTGCCGTTCCCCGCGCTCGTTTCCGAGATGTCGATCAGCCCCGAAAGCTGGCGCACGAGTTGCGTTCGCTGATCGAGAAATGCGCCGGGGTCCTTGCCGATGCTCTCGAGGCCGCTGACCTGCACGTTGAGCGAGGCGATTTGCTGCGTGAGTTGGTTCACCTGATTCACGGATTGAACCACGGAGAGATCGGTGTTCCCTTGCAGGGCCTGGAGATTCGAGGAATCTTGCCGAAGAGCCGAAGCGAGGTTCTGTCCCGCGGTCAATACGCCTTCCCGGTATGACGAGTTACTCGGATCGGTCGAAAGCTGCGTCAAGCTGTTGAAAAATGCCGAAAGCGGCGATTGAAGCCCCGATCCGGCTGTCTCATTAAAAAGAGACTGGACCTGGCTCATGGCCCCGAGAAAGGAGTTTAGCTGGCTCGCCGACTGATTTTCCTGATCGAGCCTCTGCTCCAGCAAGTTGTCACGTACGCTGGTCGTCTGCCCCAGAGTAACGCCTGTTCCAAATAATATGTTTCCGATCTCAACAGGGGCGTTTTCGGACAGATTGACCTGCTCGCGTGAATACCCCGTTGTGTTGACGTTGGCTATATTGTTGCTCGTGATTTCGACCGCTCCACGATCGGCCTCCATCGCGCCAAGAGTAATTCCGAGAGTTGCGAAAAGGCTGCCCATAGGTTCAGCTTTTCTCCACTGCCGCCCCTACAGGCGGGATGGGTTCGGCCGGACGCGCGTACGTCATCGCATACCTCCCGATAAAATTCATAAGAACGTTGATCGTCCTTCTCGAGCGGCGCAGGTACGCCGCGTGAATCTGGTTCAGCCGCCCAACCTCCGCCTGCGCCTTTCCGATCTCCTGCATCACGCGAGAAAGGCGTTCTGCCCACTCCGCATTTTCCGGCGTCCCGGCCCCGTCACGACTTCCCAATCCAAGTTGCAGCGCGCAGGTTTGTTGCAGCGCGTGGATGGCCGGATGAAGCCGTTGAATTTGCCGGCACAGCTCTTCCTGCTCGGAGATTCGCCGGTACATTCCGTCCAGATCGAGCGCCACAAATTCCTTGCGGCAATCCACGAATTCTTGCGCCAGCAGGCGCAACAGAGACAGGCGTCTTTCGAGCAACGCCAGATAGGTTTCGATTTCAGGGCTCACAGGCTACGCCATTTCGTCCAGTTCGTGTTTGTCTTCCTCTTCGGGAGCGCTGACTTCGGGAACATGAGGCGGGGCTGGCTTCCCTGCGGCAGCTGCTTTTGCGCGCGCCTTCGGGGCCGGCTGGTCCGGTGGCCCGGAATTGGGGTCGGAAATCGATTCGATGCGAGGAGGTGTTATCTCCGCCATGGATTCTTACTCCGCGACGGCTATGCCTGCTCGCTGATTCCGAACGTTTGAGCGGCAAGAGCCTCGGCCACTTGAGCGTTGCTCGGGTTGTACTTTCCGGACCCAATCGCGGAGCTGAGCGCGCTGACCTGCTCTTGGCGTATATCCGGAATCTGGTCAAGCTGCGAAACGAGTTGCCGGACCGTAGCTTGGCCGGACGATAATTGAACCGTGTCGTTTGGTTCAGCCGAAACGGGCCTCTGTGAGCTCTTGACCTGTCCGGACTGGGCGCTATCGACGCTATTCGTCCCCGAAGTTCCAGCAGCTGGATTTTGTGGATCAATTCTCATCTCTTTTTCCTCCCGCCGGGACCCCCTGCCGTGCTATAGGGAAATCCGTTCGGCCGCGAATAAGAGGACTCTTACTTGCACCGGACATTCAGCCTACACTTATATGATCGGCATATCAGCGCACACCTTTAGTAGCATGCCGCCTGCCAGTCGGGTCCTTGCTCTCGTAATTCATTGAATCCAAAGTTCTTATTTCATTGTGTGGGCGTTGCCCCGTGGCCACCCTCAGACAGCGTCGGCTCTAAGTACTTTAATATCATATTCTTAATGCCAAGCCCCCCCGAATTCCCCACTGCGCTCGCCATGGCCTGTATGCCCCAATCATCAAAACTCTTTAATGTTGGGTCTGCGTCCTCATCGGGATCGGAAAACGTCTCCTTCATGGATTTCCAGAGCGATGCCAATAGGATCGACTCAAATTCTCCAGCCGCCTTGCGCAGTTTCGAGAGTTCGGGGGAATCGGAGTTTCCCGAACTCGTCGACTGCGGTCGCGGCATGGACACGTTCAGCGAGGCAAGTGCGTCTGAGACTGCGCCCGCTAGAGGCATCACAAGATCTCCAGATCGGCCTGCAAAGCGCCCGCAGCCTTGATCGCTTGCAGGATCGCCACGATGTCCCTTGCCGTCGCGCCAATGGATTGCAGGCCGCGGATCAATTCGTCCACGGTGGCTCCCTCTTCCAAATGAATTGCCTGCGCCGGACCTTCCTGGGCCTTTACGGTGGTCTCCGGCACAACCGCGGTTTGGCCTTGCGCCAGCGCCTGCGGCTGGGAAACTTGCAGTCGCGTGACCACTTCGATGGCCAGATTTCCATGAAGGATCGAACACGGGCCAAGCGTCACGTCTGCGCCCATCACCACCGTTCCGGTTCGCTCGTTCACGATCACTTTTGCGGGTGTCGAGTATTGCACCTGAAGTTCCTCAATACGCGCGAGCAAGAGCGGCACCGCATCGGGGCTCTTTTCGATTCCCGAGATTTCCACGCGGCGGCTATCGACGGCGCGCGCGGAATTGTTGCTGAGTTCCTTATTGACGGCAGAAGCAATCCCTCGCGCCGTGGCGTAATCCGGGTTGTGCAGCAACAAGGACACGGAAGTGACGTCGCGCAAATTCACGGACGTGTCGCGCTCGATCAGGGCGCCGCCGACGATCCTCCCGACCGTCGGATGATTCACCACTTTCGTGTTCGCGCGCCCACCCGCACTGTATCCCCCGAGCACAAGCCCTCCCTGCGCGATGCCGTAGACTTGCCCGTCCGGACCGTACAGCGAAGTCAGTATCAACGTCCCGCCTTCCAGACTCTTCGCATCTCCAATGGAGGAAACCGTGGCATCGATGCGCATGCCGGGCTGGGCAAACGGCGGAAGAGTGGCCGTGACGAAAACGGCGGCGATGTTATGCACCAGCATGGTTGCGGGCGCTCCGACGGTTACCCCCATTTTTTGCAGCATGCTGGCGAGAGTTTGTGTAGAGAAAATCGTCTGCTGGCGGTCGCCGGTTCCATTGAGCCCGGCGACAAGTCCGTAGCCCATCAGCATATTGTCGCGGACGCCCTCGACGGTGGTGATGTCCTTCAAGTGCGCCGTTTGAACTTTTACTTCATCGGCTTGCAAAATGGACGCGGGTCGCGCGAGAGCCAGCAAGATCAGAAGAACAATTTTTCGCCGCAAGAGCATGATTCCCCTTAGAAATTCAGAATCTTCAGCAAGGTGCGAATGACCACGTTCGGTTGTCGAATCGAGTCCGCGACGAGGCCCTTGCCGCGAATCTCCGCCTCCAGATTAGAGACGGAGGACGAGAGAACCGAACCGTCCGAGGCGATGTCTCCAGGCCGCACGAGTCCATGAAGCACGATGATCTGATGGTCGTTCCCCACGGTCAGATCGCGCACCGCCTCCACAACGAGGACGCCGTTGGGAAGCGCTTCCACAACACGCCCGGCAAAATTCAGCGACAACGTCGAGGCCAATGTGGAGGCCCCCTTGCCGCTCAGAGTCTCCGCCGACGTGGGAGAAAATAAATTCTGCAACCTGTTCGTGGCTTGGAGATTTCCGAAAAAGGCGCTGATACCAGAGGACGCGTTGAAGGCGCGCTGCTGCGAACCCGTGCCGTTTGCGGTCGCGGAGAAATTATCCACCACGCGGATGATCAGCAAGTCTCCCATGTGGCGCGCCTTGTAATCGCTGGCCGTCTCCGTCATGGGCGCGGAGGGAAACCACAAGCTGCCGGTCGTGCGCGGCGGCACGGCTTCAAGGGCATGGACGCGTTTCAAGTAATCGCTTAACGAATTTTGGACTTCGGTGGGCTTCGCGTTTTTCTTGAGGAAATTAAACTGCGCATGTAAGGCGTGCGGCGCGAAGAGGTAGAAAACGAGGATCGCCAATATGCGCGGGCACGTGATTTGCGGATATTTCCATTTGAAACTCATGCGATAGCTCCACTCTAAAAGTTCAATTCGAGGTGCGCGCGGCCGTCCACCTGCGCGGTGAATATTTTCCCTGTGTCTACCACGCGTACGTGAACCTGCTGCCCCATCGTTCCTCGCTCCAATGGAATGACCTCCGCAATCATTCGCAACGCATCGGAATGCAGGATGAGAGTCGCCTGCTCGCCCGGAGATACAAGGATCTCCGCTTTCGCGCTCCGTGCCGGAGCCGCAAGCAAGCCAGGCTTGTTCCCCGTGCGGCTCCGTTCCCTTAAAGCAGCGAGGCCAGCCAGGGGCGAAATTCCCGAAATACGCGCGGCCACAAAAAATGGCAGCACTTTCGGATCATGCGACGGCCAGAGCAAGAAACGCGCTCGCTTGAGGCCCGCGTCGAAGTCGGAGCTGAGAACCTCCAACCCCGCGTCCCCGGGCCCAACGAGAACCTGCGCCTGGAGCAGAATGTCATCAGGGTGCAAATTCGCCGCTGCGGACATTCCGCTGCGATCCATCGCGGTTCGGATCGCCGCGAACACTTCCTGCACGGTGATGGGGCGCGCATCGCGGGAAACCACGATTCGCTCAGGGACGGAGATTTCCGCGGCGACATCCTGACTTGCGCCGATGTTTCCTAAAATTCCGCTCCGTTCCAGGACGCGTGTGTTGCCAGGCTGGGGGGCCGCTCCGAGGGAAATTTTCCCGGCTCGCGCGCGAAGAGATGTTCCTGCACCGATTGGAAGAAGGTCGGAAAGAAGGACGCCCGCTCCCGTGACGCGCGCCTCACGCAATAGCTCGATGCGCGGGATGCGCATGGCATTCGTGGAAATTCCACAGCAAGCGGCAGTGAAGATTGCAATTCCTAAGAGCACAATCCTAATTTTCAGTTTCATCAGCGGCTCCCTCTTATTGCGTCAAGCCATTCACGGTCTGGAACATTTCGTCCGCCGCGCGAATCACGCGCGAGTTCGCTTCATACGAACGCTGCGCGATGATCATGTTGACGAACTCCGACACCACGCTGACGTTCGATTCCTCGAGGTTTCCCTGCTGGATGCTTCCAACTCCGTCCGATCCCCCGGGAGTGCCAAGAATGGCGTCGCCGGAAGCGGTGGTCGGCTGAAATAAATTCTGGCCGACGCTGTTGAGCCCGCCGGGATTCGCAAAGGTGGCAAGCTGAATGGCGCCAACTTGCTGCGCCTGTATCTGCGCAGGAAGCGTGACACTGACAGTTCCATCCGTGCCAACGGTAATCGACAGCGCGTTGGATGGAATCGTAATGTTCGGCGTGAGGGAGTCGCCTTGCTCGTCCACCACATTTCCGTTTTGGTCCAAATGAAACGCCCCTGATCGCGTGTAGGCCAAATCTCCAGTCGGTAATGTCACTTGAAAAAATCCATTCCCTTGAATCGCAAGGTCCAGAGGATTCCCGGTGGCATCGAAATTTCCCTCGGTCTGGATGATTTCGGATGAGGCAGGACGCACACCGAGCCCAACTTGCAATCCCGCTGGAAGTGTTGTCTGCTGCGTGGCAGCCGATCCTGGAACAACCGTGTTTTGATAAATGAGGTCCTGGAACTGTAGCCGCCGGTTATGAAATCCGGTTGTTGAAGCGTTGGCGAGGTTGTTCGCAATGTTGTCGAGATTCATTTGCTGGGCCAGCATGCCGCTGGCGGCCGTGTACAAGGCTCGAATCATTTCTCTGATCCTCCTAAACGCTAAACGCGTGGAACATCCAGTGTGGCCGGACGGTTGAAATCCGTATTCAAGACAGATAGCGCCCGGCTCATCATGTCGGCCTGGCGCTGCAAAACGATCAAGTCGACGGCGCCTGCAACCGGATTGATATTGGAAGACTCGAGCATTCCTTGCCGGACATTCTCGCCAACCGCTGTCCGCTCGCTTCCCGCCGGCGCGATGTATTTCGAGTTGCCTTCCGGCTCGATTTCCGTCCCCGGCGCGAATTGAACGATGTGCAGCTTGGCCACCAGTGCGCCATCGACGGAAATCGTCCCGTCGGGGCTCACGGAAACCGCGCCCGTCGGCACGGTAATCGGAACCAGCTTGGTTCCCTGCTCGGCAAGGACAAGATCGCCATCCTGCGTCGTCAACTGGCGCGCAGCGTTCAATTGAAAACTGCCGTTTCGCGTGTAGCGGATGCCCGCCATGGTTTGCACAGTAAAGTATCCGTCGCCCTCAATCGCCAGATCGGTAGCAACGCCTGTTGGCTGCAGCGACCCTGAGCGAACATCCACGCGGCTTCCACCGAGAATTCCAAATTTATTGACCGCTTGATTGAGGGGACTCAGAACTTCACCTTCCTGAGCCGCGGCGAGCGCCCTGTAGAAAGGAGATTGTGATTTGTAACCCGAGGTCGAAGCATTGGCCAGGTTGCTGGCCACTACGTCGAGCGCCTGCATTCTGGCCGCGAAGCCCGCATAGGCCACATAGTATCCGCTGTCCATTTCGTTCCCCCGCGGCAGGAGGGAGCAATCGAACGCCCAGTTTCAATGAATTTCAGCGCCCGGCAAATTCCTGAAAGTGCGCAGGTTATTCGGAAGGAGAAAAGGAATTGCGGATGGGCCGACTGCAAAGGGCGAATTCTGCCCAGCAATCTGAAATCAGCGGGCAAGTCTTGCCGTGCAGGTCCACGAAATGATTGCCGGGCGTTTTGGGCAGGCACGCGACCTAGCTATGAACGGCGAGACAGAACCAAATGGGCGACGCATCGTACGCCATTCCAACCGTGATCTGGTCGCCATCCGATACCGTGACCATCTCGTAGTCGTCCCCCCGAATCACGGTAGGCACGGAGAGCATGCAATGCTCGGCCAGCTGGGTAATCTTGGATTTGAAGTTGCCGGCAACCATGTTGCAAACCTCGGCGATCGCATCAGGGACATCTTTTGGATCCACAGCCCCGACAGAACCCAGCATCCGGCCCGCTATTTTCTCCGCCGTGCGCTCATCACAGCGAATCGACATCACTCCACACAGCGCCCCGGCCAGACCCACCATGGCCGTGACATCACCGGTGACGGTTAGCTCTTCCACTTTTGGCAGATTGGCTAATTCGGTCTGAAGCATGATCAGAAATACTTCCTTCGCTCCGACCTGAAGGAGCGACCCCCAGGAGGAGTCGGGACGCACGACATTTTGCACTTTGGAGTCCAACGCTGGATTCATCGCAATACCTCCAAGAGCGGAGACACGCGTTCTTTGATTTGGTCGGGTGTGAACGGCTTCCGGATGTAACCCTTCGCGCCGATGGATAGCGCCTCCACCACGCGAGATTCACTACCCTCGGTGGTCACCATGACGACGGGCGTCCCCTTGGCCCCTTCTATCGTGCTCAGTTGACGAAGAAATTCGATGCCGTCCATCGCCGGCATGTTGATATCGGATAGGATCAGATCAAACGCGCCTTCCCGTATTGCCGCAAGCGCTTCGATCCCGTTGCCGGCCTCAACGATATCGCCTAGCTCCAATCCTGCCTGGCGCAAGGATCGCTCGACAATTTTGCGCATTACGGAGGAATCATCCACAATGAGAATGCGAGGTCTTTTCATCTCTTTCTCCGTTCTTGCGATTTAGACTTTCCCTCCGGCGAGCGGCGGCTCCGCCAGACTATTGAATTCAATCACGGGCAGCAGGTGAAGGTATTCGGTCTCCAGCATTTCGGTGAGTTCCGAACGTTCCTTGGCGTCCAGCCGCGGAAAACAAAGAGTAAGAAACTGCTCCTCGAAAGATGGGTCCGTTTCCACCAGTTCCATCGGCTCTCCCTCTTTCACAGGGTTGAGACTCTGACATTCGCAAAAATGGTCGGCCGCCGCAATGATTCCAACCAGGTGAGGATCGCGGACGCTGCGTTGCGGGTGATGATGGTTCTCGAAAACATCGATGAAGGAGGGAAAAAAATTCCAGGCTTGGCCGATCCAGCGGCCCACCTCGCAATGGTTCATGCCGAAATAGGCTTTTTCGAAATCCAGAGAGCCGCCCCAGGGACCGCTCTTCGTCTCCCCTTTCAACGCGCCTTCCTCCCTGGCTACCACGAGCAGCGGCAGCGCGCCGATGTCATGGAGCAATCCGCCCAGGTACGCTTGCTCCCGCTCGGAATATTCCATCCACCGCGCGATACGCTCGCTGAGCATGCCACTCATAAAGCTGTGCGACCAGTAAGTCTGAACTTCACCCCGCGGCAACTGCTTGCCCGTGAACTCCATGATGGAACAGGTCAGTACGAGAGTCCGCAGCCGCTCCGAACCCATGAGTATGGCGGCTTCTTCAATGCTCAACACGCGCCGCCGCAGACTGAACAACGCCGAATTGCACAACCGAAGAACTTGCGCGGACAGGCTTGGATCATTGCGGATCACTTTTCCAACTCGCCTCAGGTCCACGGACGAAGAGCTGAGGAGCGTGTTCAATTCAAGGACATAACTCGGGAGGGTTGGAAGTCCCTCGGTAAGGATGGACATCAAGCGTGCTTTTCGACGCTTTTGTCGCTCTGGGGACGCAGTCTCCACGACAATGTGCGCGGATGTCCGAGTCTGCTCGTAAACTTGCATCCGCCTCCTAACGATTGGCCCGCAACCTTTTTCATCGGCAAGGAGTGTGAAATCATTAGGGATAGATGGAACAGACAAGCTACTCCCGCCGGCGGGTGCCCCATTATTGAACTTCGCTAAGTGATTGAAACAAAATATCTTTGTTCTCTTGCGGGGTCTGCATGCGAATCCAGATAAATCGTCCCGATCGAGCCACCCACACATCCTTGGCCCCTAGCTGCCAGGCATAGCTTCGAGTCGTTCGAGCCATTTCCAGTGGCTCGTTGGGACTT